>ENA-OZDJ01000244-OZDJ01000244.1-human-gut-metagenome-genome-assembly--contig:-NODE-244-length-13235-cov-8.779211_pt1 | contig 13235 bp, 10 predicted proteins | sample MGYA00245058_ERZ653589 | MGnify/ENA primary metagenome ERZ653589 (study PRJEB26926, sample SAMN06165123) | human gut metagenome | biome: ENVO:00009003; feature: ENVO:2100002; material: ENVO:00002003... | reverse complement strand
GTCGGCAGCGTCAGATGTGTATAAGAGACAGCTGCATCACTTCCATTGAACAGGGACTCGACCAGATCTTTGTTCTTGCAGATAAAGAGAAAGAAGTTTACAGATGTAAATACTGCGAAGAGAAATACACAGGTAAACGCAATAAATAATAAAACAAATATCAAAAAAACAGAACGGAAGAAATCCGTTCTGTTTTTTTATACGCAATCAGACCGATAAGCCGGGTTATGTCATTGGGTAATCATCTGTCTAGGCCTTACGTTGCCATAAGGCTCAAGCGACCCACCTGAAAGCACGACGGGCAGCCGTATCGCTTTCTATTCGGTCTTGCTTCAAATGGAGTTTACATGTGCCCGGCCTGTTACCAGGACGGCGGTAGTCTCTTACACTGCCTTTCCACCCTTACCTCAGCAAGTGAGGCGGTTTATTTCTGTTGCACTGGTCTGGGAGTCACCTCCACCGGACGTTATCCGGCATCCTGCCCTGCGAAGCCCGGACTTTCCTCGTCTGAACCCTTTCGTCTGTTCAGCCGCGATTACCTGGCCTGGTTGCGCAAGTGCTATTCTAGCACGTTTTTTTGCACTTGTAAAGAAATTTCATTCATTACTGTTCACTCCGTTCTCAGTAACGTTGCCAAAATTCATTTCAAATTGCCTGCGGCAATGGAATTTTGGCGTGTGAACAGCAACTTTCATTCTACTATTTTACACATTAAAGCAGCTTCCACCGATAAATTCTCTTAAAATCGAATTATTCGGCACTGCCTCACTTGGCACCGGAACAAAATATTCAAAGAACTTCAGCAGCCTCTTCGCCTCTGTATACTCCGGTTCGTCCTTGGCAATCCCAAATAAAAGCGGTTCCGCATATACTTTCAGGCATGCCAGTTCATAGATCAGCGCAGAATTAAACATTACATCTGCATCCTCCTGGAATGGAAAGATATTCTGTTCTTCACCTCTGCGCACAGACGGCCATCTTGCAATTGTCTCTTTCGCGGAAGTCCCTCTGGTGCGGGCATCTCTTACAATTCTGCGGATCAGACGGCCATCCGTAGTAGGAATCCTGTTATGTTCATCAATATTCAGCTGAGTCAGAGCGCTGAGATAAATCTTAAATTTGCTCTCCTTTGGCAGCGCATAGCTGAGCCTGTCATTCAATCCATGAATTCCCTCGATCACCAGAATATCGTCTTTATCCAGCTGCAGAAAATCACCTTTATATTCTCTGGTTCCTGTTTTGAAATTGAAAACCGGCATCTCTACCCTTTTTCCTTCCAAAAGCTCAAGCATATCTTTATTAAACTGCTCCACATCAATCGCTTCCAGACACTCAAAATTCTTTTCCCCAAACTCATCTACAGGAGTCAGGTGCCTGTCAATGAAATAATTATCCACTGCGATCGGATGCGGTTTCATTCCATGGGCAGCCAGCTGAATGGACAGCCTGTGTGAAAACGTAGTCTTTCCGGAAGAAGACGGACCTGCGATCATAACAAACTTCTTGTTTCCGGCTGCGGCAATCTCAGATGCGATTTCCGAAATCTTTGCCTCCTGCATAGCTTCCTGGATCAGCAAAATATCCTGGATACCGCCTCTGGTAACCTTTTCATTCAGATCACCAACTGTCGCAATATCCAGTTTATCTCCCCATTCCTGAGATTCCTTCTGCACACGAAAAATCTTCTCCCTCGGTTTAAATTCAGGTATCCGGTCCGGTTCATTCTGAGTCGGAAGCTGCAGTACGAAACCACCCTCATACAAAAACAGATCAAACGTCTTAATATATCCCGTATGGTTCGCCATAAAACCGTAGAAATAATCCTCAAAACTTCCAATACTGTAAAGATTCACCGCAGAGCTTCTGCGGTAATTAAACAGCTTCTCTTTGTCATACATATGATGCTTATGAAAAAGTGCAACTGCCTCACTAGTGCTTACGCTTCGCTTTACAATGGGAAGATTCTCGTCCACGATCCTGTGCATCTGCGCCTTTACCTTATCAATAAATTCCTGATCCAGCGCCATAGGTCCTTTCATTGTAAAATAATAGCCGCTGCCTACAGAATAATGGATCACTACACTGTCTATATTTTCCTGCCCTGCCACATCATAAATTGCTTTCAGAAGAATCAGACTTGCACTTCTGCAATAAGTTTTGTGTCCGATCGGATCTTTGGATGTCACAAATTCAATCTCACAGTCTGCCTTGAGATGCTTATGCAGTTCTCTCAGCCTGCCATTTACGATCACCAGCATTACAGGTGCATCCGTACTTCCTTCGTATTCCTTTACAATCTCACTGTAAGGAATCTTCTCAGGATATTGTTTTGTTATTCCCTGTATCGTAACGTTATACATTTTCTGTCCCATAAATCCTGCCTCCATTTCTGCTATACCGACAAGTAAATACAGTTATCAGCTCCGCCGCCAACAGGCAGATCAGCCAAATTTCATTTATAATTTCATTATTATATGGTAAGAACCCGTATCACAGAATCGTGTACGGGCTCTTTACCTCTGCACAGGAGATTTTCAGTTCCGGAAATGCCTGTGTCAGTTCTTTTTTCATTGCATCCATAAAAATATATTCTGTTCCGTAGTGTCCGGCATCGATCAGCGCCAGTCCCTGCGCAACCGTATCAATTCCTGTATGGTGGTCGATATCACCGGTCACATACACATCCGCACCGGCCTTAATGACATCCTTGATCATGCTCTTGCCTGATCCTGTACATACAGCAGCACATTTTACCATGCTGTCCAGATTCCCATAAACCTTTACATCATTTAACTTCAGAGACTCTTTGACAAGCTGTGCATACTCTCTCAGCGTCATTTCCCGGGGAAGTTTCCCAACTCTGCCAAAGCCCTGTACTTCCCCCTCTCTCTCTTCAGTTACGGAAAGGACTGTGGTATCATGCATCTTCGTATAGTCTGCACTCAGATCCGCCATACCCAGCACATCATAATTGGTATGCATCGCATAATAAACAATTCCTTTCTGTATCAGCGTAAGGATCTTTCTTCCTGTAAAGCTGTGATTATTGATCTTCTTAATTCCGGAAAAGATCATGGGATGATGGGTAATGATCATATCTGCCCCATCCTCTATGGCCTCAGCCAGTGTTTCCTCTGTCAGATCCAGAGCCAGAAACACATGGCTGATCTCATTTGTATCATCTCCTGTGAGAAGTCCTACGTTATCCCAGTCCTCTGCTGCATCTGACGGGTACTTCTTCTCCAGCCAGGAGGTCAGTTCATATGCCTTCATATTCCTCTAAAGCAGCAATAACTGCCTGCTTTTCCTCCTCTATCTCGCCCGCACGCTTCTCTGCATTGGGCGCATTCTTTAATCTGTCAAGAATCTCATTGCGGATGCGAAGCTCTCTCTCCAGATACTCCCGCAGAACAGGATGCTTTCTTTCCAGAAGCATTCCTCCAAACCACTCATCTAAAGTATAAGGAGTATCTTCTGAAATATGCATCTTTTCTCCATGAATTACCTTCATCATAGGATAAAACTTGCCATCCTCCAGAACCATCTCCTCCTCTGTGATCTGCCAGCCGATTTTTCTGATAAATCTGCGAAAATGGGGGATATCTGACTGAGGCTGCAGGATCATTTCCCGAAAGCTCTCCCTGACCTCTGCCCCGTCAGTAAGAATCCTCTCCATGAGAGGGCCGCCCATTCCTGCGATCACAAGAGTGTCGCCCTCTCCCGGTTTCAAAGCCTCAAGTCCGTCTGAAAGCCGGGTTTCTATGTATGCGTCCAGTCCATACTGAGAAATATGTTCCTGTGCTCTGGACAACGGGCCTTTTCTTACATCCATGGCAATCGCACCCGGAATCTTTCCATCCAGATAAAGCGAAACCGGCAGGTATCCATGATCGCATCCCACATCCACAAGTCTGTTTCCCCTGGTCACCAGGCCTGCTATTGCAGACAAACGTAATGAAAGCTGCATAACAGGCTCCTTAGTCCAGATAATCCTTCAGTTTACGGCTGCGGCTCGGATGACGAAGCTTGCGGAGCGCCTTTGCCTCAATCTGACGGATACGTTCTCTTGTTACATTAAATTCCTTACCAACTTCCTCCAGAGTTCTGGCACGTCCATCGTCCAGGCCAAAACGCAGGCGCAATACTTTCTGCTCTCTGTCTGTCAATGTGCTCAGAACCTCTACCAGCTGCTCTTTCAGCAAAGTAAATGCTGCTGCATCTGCAGGTACAGGTACATTGTCATCCTGGATAAAGTCTCCAAGGTGGCTGTCCTCTTCCTCACCGATAGGTGTCTCCAGAGATACAGGCTCCTGAGAGATCTTAAGGATCTCACGTACACGCTCTACAGACATATCCATCTCTTTTGCAATTTCTTCCGGCGTAGGTTCACGTCCAAGCTCCTGCAGTAACTGACGGGAAACGCGGATCAGTTTGTTAATAGTCTCAACCATATGCACCGGAATACGGATGGTACGTGCCTGGTCTGCGATTGCTCTGGTGATCGCCTGACGGATCCACCATGTAGCATAGGTACTGAATTTATAACCCTTGCGGTAATCAAATTTCTCAACCGCTTTGATCAGACCTAAGTTACCTTCCTGGATCAGGTCAAGGAAAAGCATTCCACGTCCCACATATCTCTTTGCAATGCTGACAACAAGACGAAGGTTTGCTTCTGCCAGACGTTTCTTGGCAGCCTCATCCCCATTCTCCATTCTCTTTGCAAGTTCGATTTCCTCTTCTGCTGAAAGAAGCGGAACCTTACCAATTTCCTTCAGATACATACGTACCGGATCCTCGATGCTTACACCTTCAGGAACAGAAAGATCGATCTTGTCAAGTTCAATCTCTTCTTCATCCAGCTTATCAATGTCTGCATCGTCATCATCCAGGATCATATCATCTGCATTACTGTCTGTAATCCTAAGCACATCCACTCCACTGGCTTCCAGAAAGTCAAATACTTTCTCCATCTGTTCAACTCCCAGTGGCTGGTCCTTAAAGAAGTCATTGATTTCCTGGTATTCCAGTACATTCTTTTTCTTCTTGGCAAGCTCCAGAAGTTCTACCAGTTTTTCACTGAATTTACCCATATTCATTTCCATATGTGCTCTATACCTCCATATAGTGTTTATATTTTATCCTTATTCGAAAGAAATATGCAGCTGCTGCCGCTTTCTTCCAAGCTCTTCCAGTTCTTTCTTTGCTTTTACAAGTTCCTGCAGTCCCTGTATATCTGTGGGATCCCAGGTTCTGTTTCTCTCTTTCAGACTCTCATCCTTAATCCTGATCACAGCATCCGAGAAAGCCCGGTTCTGTTCCTCCGGAGTCTCCAGATGGATCGTTGCATTAAAAAGGGATGAAACCTCTCTCTGCTCTTCACTGTCAATGAAAGCATTCATCAGCCTTGCAGGATTCACATCGCCATCCCTGTGCTGCTGGTAAAGCATCTCTGCCACCTGCCTGTACAGAGGAACCACGAAATCTGAAGGCTGGATATATTTTTCCACTGTGTCAAATATGCCCGGGTAAGTTACCAGCCAGGTAAGCATCAGCTTCTGTGCTTTCTCTGCTGCACTCTCCTTCTTCTTTTGCTGACCTGCTCCCACAGGTTTAGGCTGAATCCTCTGCTCTGCCGGAGTTCCCTTCATTGCAAGAGCTCCGACTCTCTTTTTCAGATTCTCCACACTGATCCCACTGCTTCTGTAATCCTTTACGATTGCTTCTATATAAAGATTTCTCTCCAGTTCATCGGAAAGCTCCAGAAGCATCTGCGCACACCGCTCAAAGAAACGGTTCTGTCCCTGGGGTTCCTCCATTGGAAATTCCCGCTCTGCCATATGTACGCGGAACATAAAGCTGTCCATAGCCTGCTCCAGACGTTTCTCAAACTCTTCCGCTCCAAGTGCCTTGATAAATTCATCCGGATCTTTATGCGGCTTAAGATTTACCACCCTCGAAGAAATACCTGCTTCCCTCAGGATCGGAATGGCACGAAGGGCAGCCCTCACGCCTGCATCATCACTGTCATACAGAAGCAATACCTCCTGAGTGTAACGCTTCAGCAGACTTGCATGTCCGGAAGTAAGTGCCGTTCCCAGCGATGCCACCGCATTGGTAAACCCTGCCTGATGCATGGATATCACATCCATATATCCTTCACACAGGATCAGATAATTTTTTCTCGTGGTTCTTGCAACATTCAGCCCGTACAGATTCCGGCTTTTATCAAAGATCGTAGTCTCCGGCGAGTTCAGGTACTTCGGCTTTCCGTCACCCATCACTCTGCCTCCAAATCCGATTACGCGGTTATTCACATCCATGATTGGGAAAATAACCCTGTTCCAGAACTTGTCATACATTCCCCTGCGTTCATCCACATTGAACAGGCCGGAATCCCGCAGCAGTTCGTCACTGTAATTCTTTGACTTCAGATATTTGTACAGATCGTCACTGTACTTATCCGAATATCCCAGGCCAAACTTCCTGATCGTCTCCTCACTGAGTCCTCTGCCTGTCAGATATTCATGTGCCTGTCTGCCACTCTCACGACGCAGCTGATAATAGAAATATCCTGCTGCAAGCTTATTGATCTCCAGAAGGGCAGCCCGACGTTCTGCTTTCTTCTTTGCTTCTCCGGAATATTCAATCTTCGGAAGCTGCACCCCTGCCCTGTCTGCCAGATGCTTCAGTGCCTCTCCAAAGGTATAATTCTCATATTCCATCACAAAATTAAATACATTCCCGCCTGCTCCGCATCCGAAGCAGTAATACATCTGCTTCGCCGGTGTTACCGAAAAAGAGGGAGTTTTCTCATTATGGAACGGACACAGCCCGAAATAGGTACTTCCTCTTTTGTTCAGCTTCACATACTGGGATACAACATCTACAATATCATTCTTCATCCTGACTTCTTCAATGATATCGTCTGAATAACGCATGCTTCGTCCTCCTTCTTGATCGATTAATAGACTTCCCATGCTTTTGGTATGTAAATCTCCCGGAATTTCCTTATAGAATACTGGTCTGTCATTCCTGAGAGATAGTCACATACTGCCTGTTCCTTCTTCTCTCCACGCACGATCAGCTCCCTGTATTCTGTTGACATTGCTTCCGGGTGTTCGACATAATATTCATATAACTCCGTCAGCATCTTCACTACCTTTTCCTCTTCCTTATGGGCTGCCGGATTCTCATATACATTCTGAAACATGAGAGCCCGCAGATCCATCATTGCCTCGTAGATCTCTGCTGACATCTTTATGGTATCCTGCTCAAGACTGTTCTCTATCACATCATGAACAAATGTATTGAGCCGCTCTCTGGTTGTATAACCGAGCAGCATCCGAAGCGTGATCGGAATATCATCCTCAGAAATAATCCCCGCCCGCTGTGCATCATCCATATCATGATGAATATAGGCGATCTTGTCCGAAAGTCTTACTACCTGTCCTTCGAGAGTAGACGGATTCCCACTGGTTCTGTGATTCAGGATACCATCCCGGACCTCCCATGTAAGATTCAACCCTTCGCCGTTCTTCTCCAGTACCTGTGCAACCCTGACGCTCTGTTTATAGTGGGCAAAGCCATCCGGATTCACTGCATCAAGAGCCCTCTCACCTGCATGTCCAAAGGGAGTATGTCCCAGGTCATGTCCAAGTGCGATCGCTTCTACAAGATCTTCATTCAGTCTCAGTGCCTTCGCTATTGTTCTGGCAATCTGTGATACCTCAAGAGTATGTGTCAGTCTGGTCCTGTAATGGTCACCCTGGGGTGCCACAAAAACCTGTGTCTTATCCTTCATCCTGCGAAAAGCTTTACTATGAAGGATCCTGTCCCTGTCTCTCTGATAGACAGTCCGTACATCGCATTCTTCCTCCTGCCGCTCTCTGCCTCTGGAACAAAGACTCAAAGCAGCATAAGGACTGAGCATCTTTTGTTCACGCTGTTCCATGCTTTCTCTGATATTCATAAGCGATACCTCCACAAGCTGACAAAATACCTCTTATTAATTATATTCTACATAAAATTTCAAATTCCTCTTTTTTTCAAAAAAAAATTGAAATTTTTTTATATTTTTTTCAAAAAGGTGTTGACATTAGCTTTTACATTTGATATAGTATCACTTGTCGCGAGGGAGAGCAAAAGAATCCCAAAGAAATGCGATATGCGGAAGTGTCGGAACTGGCAGACGAGCAAGACTAAGGATCTTGTGAGCATTGCGCTCGTGTGGGTTCAAGTCCCATCTTCCGCATAAGAAACGGTTTGAATGCTATTATATGTGCATTTAAACCGTTTTTTTGTGTCATCATAATAACCTGAGCTGCAGTGTTTCGCTGATACGATAAGTGTTTCAGTAGGAGCTTCTTTTTTGTACTGTGGGAAATTACTTATAGTATATTCATAAAAAATTCATATCTTTTTGTTAAAATAATGCGTAGATTGTTACGATATAATTTGTTTGAATACAAGCGATATTGAACCTGAATGGTAACTGTTTGGCAGATTGCTGTTTTGTATGACACTGGGCAGTTATCCTGAATGGAGTGCGGCAGGAGAATCAGGTATGAAAAAAAACAAAATGGACACACAGGAATATCAGTTTATAAAAGAAACGGTAAAAAAACAGCCAAAAGAGAATGGCAGTCTGTTGCGCAGGCTGCTTATGATAGCAGGATGTGGCGTTTTGTTTGGAGGCTGCGCAGCCGTAACCTTTGCCAGTGTGTTTCCGGTTATGGCGGACAGAGAAGAGAATACACAGCAGAAAATCGAACTGACAGGATCGGATGTAGCGGAGACGATATCTGAAGAACAGGCAACAGAGAGGGAATCTGTCGCTTCAGTTTCTGAAAAAGAGGAGAAGAGTCTTCTGGCAATGCGTCAGGAGGTGTATAGGGAAGTGCTGAAGGTTTCCCAAAAATCCCGAAAATCTCTTGTAAACGTGAGAGGAATTTCAAAGGATGAGGATTTGCTGAATAATTCTTATTTGCAGCAGGAAGATACGGAAGGTCTTGTCTTTCTTGAAACAGAGACACAATTTTATATCCTGACCTATGAGGAAGAACTGGAAAATCTGCAGGAACTGCAGGTGACTTTTGCAGATGGTTCGACAGTGCAGGGAGAGATATGCAGGGGAGATGCAGATTCCGGATTCGCAGTTGCAACTGTGAGAAAAAATCTTCTCAATGACAGTACAAGAGAAGGTATCGTGGTATCTGATCTGACAGACACAAAGAAACTGGGACAGAGCGATATAGTAATTGCTATCGGAAGTCCTGCCGGTGACAGTGATGCGGTGGTTTATGGAATGATCACTTCTGTTTCTGAAAAACTATCGGTAGCGGATACGGAGTATAATGTGTTGGCTACAGATGTGCAGGGGAATGAAGATGGAAGTGGTGTGCTGCTTGATTCTGACGGAAATGTGGCAGGTATGATACTGAAGAAGAATGAAAACGATGGAGATAATATTCATGCAGTTTCCATTTCGCAGATTCTTCCGTTGGTAGAACATCTGGCTAACAAAGAGACAATCAGATATACAGGTATTTATGGAACAGAGATAACTCAGGCACAATGTAGAAAACTGGGAATTGATCAGGGACTTTACGTGGAGCGTACACAAGAAGAATCTCCTGCGATGAAGGCAGGGATACAGTGTGGAGATATCATAAGTAAGATTGATGGAACTCCCACAGAGAGTATGCAGTCTTACTATACATATCTTCAGACAAAAAAGCAGGGAGAAAATCTTACCATAACGGTTCTTCGCAAAAATTCCGATGGTGAGTATGCGGAGAAAGATTATAAGATAACAGTTGGAGAGAGATAGTGACAGGCAGAGAATCCTACAAGCGGGATTCTTTCTTGTGGAATTGTTATAATACTAAAAATAAAGGATAGAGAGGCAGGCTTTATGCGTTTTTTAAATGAGTTACATGAGGGAGACAGAATTAATGGGATTTATCTGTGCAAGCAGAAACAGTCTGCGGTAACGAAGAATGGAAAACCCTATGAGAATATTATCCTCCAGGATAAAACCGGAATCATGGATGGCAAGATCTGGGATCCGAATTCTCTTGGAATTGATGATTTTGATGCACTGGATTATATAGATGTTGTGGGAGATGTGACCAGCTTTGCAGGGGCTATGCAGCTGAATATCAAGCGTGTGCGCAAGGCTGCTGAAGATGAGTATGATCCTGCAGATTATTTTCCTGTAAGTGAGAACAGCACAGATGATATGTACAGCCAGCTGAGAGCATTTATTGACAGTGTGGAGAATACTTATCTGTCTGCACTTCTGAAGAAATTATTTGTGGAAGATGAAGCTTTTGTGAAAGCGTTTGAAGGACATTCTGCTGCGAAGACAGTACATCACGGATTTATCGGCGGTCTGATGGAGCATACTCTGGGAGTGACCAGACTCTGCGATTATATGTCAAAGGCATACCCGGTCATTAATAGGGATTTACTGATCACAGCATCACTTCTTCATGATATCGGAAAGACAAAAGAATTATCTGCATTTCCGTTAAATGATTATACAGATGAAGGCCAGCTTCTGGGACATATTTATATGGGAGCGCAGATGATCAATGATCTTGCGCGCCAGATACCGGAATTTCCGGAGGTGCTTAAGAATGAACTGATCCACTGTATTCTGTCCCACCATGGAGAACTGGAATATGGTTCCCCGAAGAAACCTGCACTGGTGGAGGCGGTAGCTCTCAATCTTGCAGATAATACAGATGCAAGAATGGAAACCATCACAGAGATTTTTGCAGCAAACAAGAGCAAAAAAGAATGGCTTGGATATAATAAATTGTTTGAATCCAATTTAAGAAGAACAGATGAGGTGTAATCTTTATGGAATTTCGTAAGAACGATCTTGTTACGTTAGAGATAGAAGATTGCGGAATTGACGGTGAAGGTATCGGAAAAGCCGATGGCTTCACCGTTTTTGTCAAGGACGCAGTGATCGGAGATACAGTAACAGCCAAAATTATCAAGGCAAAGAAAAATTATGGTTACGGCCGTCTTATGGAGGTGCTGAAGCCATCTCCGTACAGAGTTGAGCCCAAGTGCGAATTTGCCCGTCAGTGTGGCGGATGCCAGCTTCAGGCACTTTCCTATGACCAGCAGCTTGTATTTAAGACAAATAAGGTGAAGGGACATCTGGAACGTATCGGCGGCTTTACAGATATCCCCATGGAGCCGATCATTGGCATGGATGAACTTTTTCATTACAGAAATAAGGCACAGTTTCCTGTAGGCAGAAATAAAGAGGGAAAAATCGTTACAGGTTTCTATGCAGGAAGAACCCACAATATTATCGAAAACCGTGACTGTGCACTTGGTGTAGCTGAGAATAAAGAAGTTCTGGACCGTGTGATCGCACATATGGAGAAATACGGGATTGAACCATATAATGAAGCAACAGGTAAGGGACTGGTGCGCCATGTCCTGATCCGTTACGGATACTTCACAAAGGAAGTAATGGTCTGTCTGATCCTGAACGGAAATAAGATTCCGAAAGAGGAGCAGCTTGTAAAATCTCTGTGTGAGATTCCGGGAATGACAAGCATCACCATCAATGTAAATAAGAAACACAGCAATGTAATCCTTGGTGAGGAAATTCGTCTGCTCTGGGGTCAGGAATATATCACAGACAGGATCGGAGATATTTCCTATCAGATTTCTCCTCTGTCTTTCTATCAGGTAAATCCTATGCAGACCCAGAAGCTTTATGCAAAGGCACTGGAATACGCAGATCTTCATGGGGAAGAGACAGTATGGGATCTCTACTGTGGAATCGGAACAATCTCCCTGTTCCTGGCACAGAAAGCAAAATTTGTCCGCGGTGTGGAAATTGTTCCTGCAGCTATAGAGAATGCGAAAGAAAATGCGAAACTTAATGGCCTGGAGAATACAGAGTTCTTTGTGGGAAAAGCAGAAGAAGTGCTGCCGAGAGAGTATAAGAAAAATGGCGTTTATGCAGATGTCATCGTCGTAGACCCGCCAAGAAAAGGCTGTGATGAAACCCTGCTGGAGACCATGATCGAGATGAACCCGGAGAGAATTGTGTATGTCAGCTGTGACAGTGCGACGCTGGCAAGGGATCTGAAGTATCTGTGTGAGAGAGGATATGAGCTTAGAAAAGTATGCCCGGTTGATCAATTTGGGATGACTGTTCATGTGGAGACGGTTGTTCTTTTGTCCCAACAGAAGCCAGATGACACGATAGAGATCGACTTAGACCTGGATGAGCTGGATGCCACCAGTGCCGAGTTGAAAGCAACCTATCAGGAAATCAAGGATTATGTGCTGAAAGAATCTGGCTTGAAGGTTTCAAGTTTATATATTTCTCAGGTAAAACGCAAATGTGGAATTGAAGTGGGAGAAAACTATAATCTTCCAAAATCAGAAAATGCAAGAGTTCCACAATGCCCGAAAGAGAAAGAAGATGCTATCAAGGCTGCCCTGAAATATTATGCGATGATCTAAGGACATCGCTGATTTCAAGGAGGAATAACACATGAAAAGTACATTTGAAAAATGGGTGGAACCTACACACTTGGCGCAGACGGAATTTACTATCCGAATCTTGTCAGTACAGATGAAGAACCGCATTATGGGAAATATGGAATGATGCGGAAAACATATCTGAAAGAGTATCGTCCGGCAATGTATTCACTGTATATGTTGGAAGACAGATTGACAGAACATCTGAATGCTGTGGACGATGAAGCACAGGAGAGAATGGACATTCTAGTGCGTCAGATGATGGAAAAGGAAGGCATTACGGAAGAAATGAAAGCTTGTGACCAGATGGAATGGGTCAGGGCTGTAAATAATATCCGAAATGTAGCAGAAGAGATTGTGTTAAAAGAATTAGTGTATATTTAAAGCGTGGAAAGCTCCTTCGGGAGCTTTTTACCGTTTCTACAAACAATTTTTTCGCGTGCCGGAAAGCAATCTATTTACATGGAACAGATGCAGAGAGAGAAAATATTGGAAGGTTATGATTCTTGATCAGCTTTTTTGCTATTGCTCTTTTGAAGATGGTAAAAAAACAAGTGATATGGTAAAATAATACTATTAGATTGAACGGACAGAAATGAGGAAAGTTGATGAATTAAGAAATGTAATTGCAAATCAATTTGCCTGCGAATATAAGACTTATGCTGTCTCTTATACACATCTCCGAGCCCACGAGACAAGAGGCAATCTCG
>ENA-OZDJ01000237-OZDJ01000237.1-human-gut-metagenome-genome-assembly--contig:-NODE-237-length-13420-cov-4.218556_pt1 | contig 13420 bp, 9 predicted proteins | sample MGYA00245058_ERZ653589 | MGnify/ENA primary metagenome ERZ653589 (study PRJEB26926, sample SAMN06165123) | human gut metagenome | biome: ENVO:00009003; feature: ENVO:2100002; material: ENVO:00002003... | reverse complement strand
TCGGCAGCGTCAGATGTGTATAAGAGACAGGGCGTGTTGGACAACAGCCGGACGAGGTCGGTCTCTGTCGTAATTTTCAACGGCATGAGGTTCAATATGACAATGCGCAACGGACGGATGTCCTGCGAAGAGGCTCGCGAACTGTCGATGACAAAGATGTTTTCTTTCTTCAACAACTCGATGGCCGGAAGCCTGTCTGGTAAATTTAATGGCATGTATAATCGGTTTTATCGTTTCTATGACCACGCAAAATTAGCAAAATCTTACTGAAACGCCTACCATTTTAACGCAACAAGCGGAACGATTTAGAATCTTTATCGTTCCGCTTGCCAAAAAAATATATGCCTGCGCTGAATGGCTTACCAAATCGTCACGCGCTTTTCTTTCGGCACAAACATCGAATCTTTTTCAGTGATACCGAAAGCCTCATACCAAGCGTCGATATGGGGCAATGCGCCGTCCACACGCCAACGTCCCAATGAATGGGGGTCGCTCTTCGTCCGTACGCGGATTTCCTCGTCACGGATATTTCCGGCCCACAGATTTGCATAAGCCAGGAAGAAGCGCTGTTCGGGCGTAAAGCCGTCTTCCGTCTGCAAAGGCTTCTCTTTCATTGCATTTTGGAATGCCGTATATGAAACCATCAAACCACCGTGATCGGCCAGGTTCTCGCCCAAAGTCAAAGCACCGTTCCCTTTCAAACCGGGTAATACCTCTATATTGCTGAAGAAATCCTCCATCACTTTGGCGCGGGCCTCGAAGCGTTCCGCATCGCCCGGTGCCCACCAATCGGTCAGGTTTCCGTTCTTGTCGAACTGACGGCCCTGGTCGTCGAATCCGTGCGTCATCTCATGGCCGATAACCACACCTATGGCTCCATAGTTATAAGCATCGTCGGCCTCCATATCGAAGAACGGCGGCTGAAGAATACCGGCCGGGAAGCAGATTTCATTGGTCGTCGGGTTATAGTAAGCGTTCACCGTCTGCGGAGTCATGTACCATTCGTCACGGTCGACCGGCTTGTTCAACTTCTTGTCTATGACATATGCCAAATCGAACTCATTGCTGCGCACGATGTTGGCCCAGTAACTGTCGTCCTTGATTTCCAAGCCCGAATAGTCGCGCCATTTGTCGGGATAGCCCACCTTGACATAGAAAGATGCCAATTTGTCCAAAGCCACTTTCTTCGTCTCGTCGCTCATCCAATCCTGTACTTTGATACGTTCAGCCAAAGCGTCTTGCAGGTTTTTCACCAGTTTCACCATACGTTCTTTGGCTGCTGCGGGAAAGTATTTCTCTACATATTTCTCGCCTAACCCTTCGCCCAATACGCCTTCCACGGTAGCCACGGCTTTCTTCCAGCGCGGACGATCCTGCTGTTTTCCGCTCATTACCCGTCCGTAGAAATCGAAGCTGCAAGCCCGAAGTTCGTCGCTAAGATAGGGAGCCGAAGAATTGATCAACTTCCATTCCATGAAAGCTTTCTGGTCTTCCACCGGCGTTTCGGCCAATATCTTTTCCACCTCATGAATCGGCTCGGGTTGTCCTACGCTGACTTCTTTCAATCCCTGAATACCCATCGTACTGAAGAATACATCCCAATCAATTCCGGAATAGTCCTTCTTCAGTTCCTCGTACGTCATCTTATGATAGTTGGCTTCGGGATCACGCTGCTGCACGGCCGAATAAGAAGGAACGGCAATACGGGTTTCAATGCCCATCACGGCTTCCATCTTACGTTTGGCTTCTTCCGGAGTAGAGCCGCACAAGGTGAACATCTTCTCCATATATGCCTTGAACGATTCACGGACATGCACCGTGGCCGAATCATTGTCCAGATAATACTCTTTCTCACCGAGGCTCAAACCGCCTTGCCCGATTTGAAGGAGGTTCATGCTACTGTTCTTGATGTCGGCATCAATGTAGAAGCCGAAGTAACCGGGAAGCCCCTTGCTACCGAGTTTAGCCATCTGGGCTATGATTTCCTTGCGGTCCTGGATGGCTGCAATAGCCTCCAAGTCAGCTTGGATAGGGGCATAACCCTCCTTGTTCTGCTTCACGCTGTCCATGGCAATGTTATACAAATCACCGATTTTCTGCTCCAAGGTACCGGCTTCGTGCTGTCCTTTGGCCATGGCTTCTATCAAGTCGCGCAACTGTTTGTTATTGTTCTCAATCAAGACCTCAAAGTTCCCGTAAGTCGAGTACTCGCCCGTGAGTGGATGAGCCTTGATCCAACCGCCGCAGGCATACTGATAGAAATTATCTCCCGGCTTCGCCTTCTGGTCCAGATTACTCAGTTCGATTCCCGTCTTGGAAACCGATCCGCCACAGCCCGCCAATGCCAAAGAAGCAAAGGCCAGCATAGGGAAAAATTGCTTTAGTTTCATTTTATCATTCATTTAAGATAGTATTTGTAGAATATTCAAGATTGTGCCTCTTCAAGTTCCAACGAAGCCTCTTCCCACGCATTGACAGCCTCGTCCAATTGCTTCTTCAACGCGCCATGGCGTTCGTAGATCGAAACATCGGCAGCCCCTTCCGGAGTGGCCAATTGGTCTTCCAGCATTTTCACTGCGGCCTCCAGTTCCCCGATTCGGGCTTCGCACTGTTCCACCGCCTTCTCCAATCTACGGATTTTTTTCTGTTGTTCTTTCTGCTGTTCGTAGCTCAACCGGTTGGAAGCCCCTGTTTTTTCCTCCACAGAAGAAACCATCGTCGAAGATGTGGAAAGTGAAGGTTTCTGCAAATCGTTCAAAGATTCGATATTCTTACGCTGCAAGAAGTCATAGATGCCTCCCAAATGCTCCTTGACCAGTCCCCCGCCGAACTCATACACTTTGGAGACGAGACCGTCGAGAAATTCGCGGTCGTGGCTTACGACGACCACCGTCCCGTCGAAATCCCGTATGGCATCCTTCAACACGTCTTTGGAACGCATGTCCAGGTGGTTCGTAGGTTCGTCGAGAATCAGGAAGTTCACGGGTTCGAGCAAGAGTTTAATCATGGCCAGACGGCTCCGTTCTCCCCCCGACAGCACCTTGACTTTCTTTTCGGAAGCTTCGCCGCCGAACATGAATGCTCCTAATATGTCGCGTATCTTCAAGCGGATGTCTCCCTTAGCCACACGGTCTATCGTGTCGAATACCGTCAGTTCGCCGTCTAAAAGTTGCGCCTGGTTTTGTGCAAAATAACCTATTTGCACGTTATGCCCCAGCTTCAAATTCCCCTCGAAAGGAATCTCACCCATGATACATTTGACTAAGGTAGATTTTCCTTCGCCGTTCTTTCCGACAAACGCCACCTTCTCGCCACGTTTGATGGTCAAGTCCACATCGTGGAACACGACATGTTCCCCGTATGCCTTTCTCACGCCTTCGCAAATCAGAGGATAGTCGCCACTACGCAAGGCAGGCGGGAACTTCAGCCTCAAAGCCGAGTTGTCCACCTCATCAACCTCTATCGGCACCATCTTTTCAAGCTGTTTGATGCGGCTCTGTACCTGTACGGCCTTAGTGGGTTTATAGCGGAACCTTTCGATAAACTCCTTGATGTCGGCTATTTCTTTCTGTTGGTTCTCGTATGCACGAAGCTGCTGCTCGCGACGTTCTGCGCGTAGCCGCACGTACTCGTCATACTTTACCTTGTAATCGAACACGCGGCCGCTGGAGATTTCCAAGGTTCGGTTGGTTACATTATTGATAAAGGCGCGGTCATGGCTTACCAAGACGACAGCATTGGCCTTGGTGGCCAGAAAATTTTCAAGCCACTGTATGCTCTCGATGTCCAGATGGTTGGTCGGCTCATCGAGCAACAGCACGTCGGGTCTCCTCAACAGCAACTTGGCCAGCTCTATACGCATACGCCATCCTCCGCTGAACTCACGGGTAGGACGGTCGAAATCCTCGCGCGCGAACCCTAACCCCATCAAAGTGCGTTCCAGTTCGGCCTGATAATTCATGCCGCCCATCATCTGAAAACGCTCGCTCTCATGCGTAAACTTTTCCACGAGAGCCATGTAGCTTTCACTGTCGTAATCCGTACGGTCTGCCAGTTCCTGATTCATCCGGTCGAGCCGTTCCTGCATTTGGCTGATGTGGGAAAAAGCCTGTTCCGCCTCTTCACGCACCGTATGCTCGTCGCTCAACACCATCACCTGCGGCAGATAGCCGATGGTGGAACCGCCGGAAACAGCCACCGTTCCCGAAGTGGGCTGTTGCAGTCCGGCTATAATCTTCAACATGGTGGACTTCCCGGCCCCGTTCTTTCCCACAAGGGCGATACGGTCTTTGTCATTGATGACATACGAAACGTCTTGAAACAACGGGGTCGCCCCGAACTCCACTCTTAATTTCTCAACTGATACCAATGCTTTATAATTTTGCTACAAAAGTAGTGAAAGGTGAGCGCAGAGACAAATAAAAACGAAGTTTTTCTAATTTGACTACGCCGAACCGTATCCTGCTTTATTTTAAAGTAGCGGAACTTAGCGACATTGAGAATCCAAACGGGCGATTTCTGCGGGATTCAAAGCACGATGGTACACCGCATAGCTACCGATACGGCCATTGCAAGCGCCCAACAGCAAGTCACGCAAATCACAATCGCCCTCCATACTTTGGTCTACCAAGCCGTTGACATACGTGGTCAAACGACCGCCTTCGGCCACTACGGCCAACGTAAAGCGGGAATACGGCTCCACCGGATACCACTTGCCATTCGTCCCGCGCCCATAACGCAACCAACTGTCAGCCGTACCCAATACGTTACAACTCCTGACGATTTGCTTCCCTATCGTCAAACAAGGTTTGAACAAAGCGGAATCAGCCTCCCACGACCAATTCTTCCCCTTGCAAACCGTGCCGTGCAAAGGTTGCCCGTCCGTCTCCACGGACACAAATATCGTGAAATCGCCTTTCCGGCATTTTTTGCCAAAATTCATCTTCAGCCCACGGTCAGAAGCGGATGACTCGAACGTCAAACGCTCTCCACGGGACAACAGCCTCTCTTCGAGCTTCACAGGCTCTTCTTCCCAGCGGAAATCGCCGTAAACGGATGTGGGATACCCCGGACGGGCTGAACTGACAATCCAATCGAAATAGTCGCCATGCATCCACGCCAGACGCAAAGGCGAACTTTCGGAATCCGGAAGAATGTAAGGCCGCACGTTGTTCTTACGGGAATGGCGGGTAACAGGCTCTGCCTTCACGTCCCCACTGCGGACATCCACCGTGTACTTGACAATCTCATACACACATCCGAACGCCCCGCTGACGGGCACGGAACAATACACCACCTCGGGATGTGCCGGATCTATGGCCATGCCGCCGCTGTAACAACGTTCGATATCCGGTGTCTGGTGGAAATGCCCTCCGCCATGCGCCAAGAAGATTTCCTTCCAGGCTTGTCCGTCCCAATACGTATAATAGTAATCGTGTTTCTTCTTGTCTCCACTGATTTTGACCATGGCTATCACCGGATGCCCCTGCTTGTCGGTAGCCACCTGCCACACCCAGTCACGCACACCGGGTGTATGATCCACGACCGCTACCGGATAATCTACGGCATATTGCTCCGTACGGTTCACCTTAAACGGTCCGTCGGCAATGGTTGACAACACCTTGCCCTGCACGTCTTCCAGTTGCAAAGTCTTGATGTTGACACGGTTCAGGTATAACCAGTTCGGATTTTCGTTATCCGGATGACCGGTCGTATAGGTAAACATGATACGGTCTTTCCCGTTGGAATAGTATTTGGCATACGGACGCGCCCCCGTGGACTGCACCATCTGGTAAGGCCCCCAGTCTATCTGCACTTCATCGTTCTCATCCGGCAACGACAACCGTGCGATGGTGGGATGCCAACGGATACCACGCCAGCATAAGTAGATATGCTCCGGGTCGTCGGACAATATGAAAGGAGAAGGATAGGTCGTATTGTCTTTCGTCAGGATTTTCTTCTCTTCACCCAGCGTCGTAATGTCACCGGGGACTTGGGAAATACGGTAATAAAAACAGGGTTCGTCGGTATGCCGCGAATAGAATATCATGACACGTTCGTCCGGCAGTACCAGAAACGTCGGATTGTTATGGTCATCCGGTTGGAAATAAGAGCGTATCAGCACTTCCGACCTCCTTCCCTTCAAAAAGTCATATTGAACGGCCTTCACAGCCCCATGCACGTCAATATAACCGACATAACTGCTGTTTATCGTACCGCTTGCATTCTCATAATGCAACGCACGCGGGTCGGCAAACCAGCACCATGCGCCTTCGTCTGCCAGTTTGTCACCTTCGTAAACCGTAGCCTCGGCGGGAGAAAGAGAATTTTGTGCAGCCGCCGTCCCTGCAAGTCCGGCCCAAACGGCCATGACCATCAGAAATAACTTTTTCATGAATATGGATTAGTTTAATGATTCCGCCTTTTTAGATAAATCGCTCTCGCTCGGCAGAGCCTGAGCAAGCTCGGTCTGCGCTCGCTTACTCGCGATTTTCCGGCTCTCGCCTATCATGTAATAATAAGCCGCACAAGCCGTCAAGAAATATATTCCAGCCTGAATCCACAGGCCGACATACTCGAATGTCACATCCTCCAATAAAGCCCCCATCGTATTGATACGTACGAAACCGTTGATGCCGAACGTGGAAGGGGCCAACCAAGATACATATTTCCAGAAATCGGGCACAGCCACTCCCGGCCATGAAATCCCCGAAATGAACAACAAGGGCAAGGAGGTGAATACAAATATCAACATACAAGTCTCACGCTGGTACACCAGAATGGAACACGTCATGGCAAAGAATATACATGCCAACAAATAAGGCACCATAAACGCCAGCAAGTCGGATGCCTGAGGAATTTGAGCCAAATGGAACAGTTGTGGCACTACAATCAACACCCACACGCTCACCAAAGCATACAGCATCAGGTAGCACAGTGCCTTGCCCAACACCAAACGCACCGTACCTCTCCCTGTCCCTTGAACCAGTTGGGTATGCAACGTAGCCCGTTCGCGGGCAGAACCGTTTATCAGTCCTATACCCAGAAGCAGCGTCTGCTGGATGACCAGCATCAACACAGCCGGAATCAGGAAACTGGCAAACCCGTTCGTCGGATTGAACAAAGCCACACTCTCGTACAACAAAGGTGCGGTAGACACCTCATCCTGCCGCACGGTGGTATTCCCCATCCGTTTGATCTGCAATTCGGTGTTCATATCCAAAGACACGTCCGTACACGCCGTCAGCAGTGCTTTGTAGTAAAGCAATCCGCTCATGTCGCAGTATAAACCGACATACGCCTGTTGCATCCGGTTGACCTTACGGCTGAAATCATCCGGAATACGGATGATGCCATACGCTTTCGTGCGGCGCATCAATTCTTTCGCCTCTTCCATATTTCCCGTCCGCGCCACGACTTTTACATCGGGAGAAGCATCGACCCTGCGGACAAAGTCGCGGCTGAAAGCCGTATTCGCCCCGTCGACAACGACCGCAGGAACTTCCCTGACCGTTTCTCCCGTATAAATAAAAGCATAGAGCAAGGGATAAAGTACCGGTACCAGAATAAAAAAGATCAGTACTCCCTGGTCACGCACCACGCGACCGGCTTCCTTACGCCATATAAAAAACGTATCACTGACAGCCTCACGGAATAGGATATGCAATTCTTTTATCGTTCTCATGACAGATTAAGGTATATAATCATAGTTCAACATGACCGTACGCAACCGCTTGAGCAATAGCAACGGAAGTAAAACGAACAACAACAAAGCCAAATAAGGCTTCCAAGCATAAACCATCGGGTAGCCGTTCAGCGTCTGACTGACATAAATCAGAAAATAATGCCTCAACGGGAATAAATTACTCAGTACTTGCAAAGCCGGATGCATAGCCATCACCGGAAACGAAAAACCCGAAATGGAGAACGAAACGACGCCCCACAACGAACTGGCACTCAGAGCCAACCGCAACGTGGGCAGGACAGAAATGAGAAACACTCCGAAAGCCTGCGACGCCAGCACCATCAAAAAAGCGGCACACAACAGCGGACCGATACCGCTATGGCACGGGAACCCCAATATGCCATAAAGGTAAGCGTCGTAAGCTGCGGCTACGCAGAAAAAGATGACCGTATGAGGAAGCAATTTGCCCACGAGGGCATTCCACATCCGGTTGTCCGCCATGGCCAACCACTCCTTCCCGGTACCCTCCTTGATTTCGCTCCCGATGGCAAAGACCGTGACCATGAATATCATAATCATCAAGATGCCGGGCAGAATCGTATTGTTCAAATAAACCGAATAGTTCAGCCACGGGTTAGACAAGGCGTGCGTGTCGATGACGATCGGTTGCAAGAAAGCCATAGCCGTACGCTCGTCCATTCCTTTGGCCTGCAACGTCTGCAAGCCGACCGAAGCATTGGCCAATACGGACATCGTACGTAAATCACGATATATCAACGAGCCGGCAATAAGCAGGCTGTTATTGGTATAAAAAGACACCGTGGGCTGCCGGCTCGACAAAATCTTCTCGGTAGTGCCCTCCGGAATATAGTAGAAAGCATAAATTTTACCTTGTTGCATGGCTCGCCGCGCCTCACTGACCGAGGCATAATCTTCTGTCAGGTGCACTTGGCTGAAAGCATCCATGTTACGCAATATTTCCCGCGTAGTGGACGTATTGTCTTCGTCCACCACTCCCACGGGCATATCCTTGGGCAACCCCTCGTACATCAGCGTGGTAAAGAACAGGCAACAAAGGAGTGGAGCCGCTACCATACAACAAAGGTACAACGGCCGGGAAACCAGCCGCCGTAACTCACGCACCATAATGCCTGTTATACCATGAGACGCCTGCATGCCCGTTGCCTCCTTATCGTTTGATGATGACCGACATGCCCGGACGAAGCACTTCCTTCACTCCCACCGGAACCGCACGCACCTCAAACGTTTTCAGGTCGAATTGTCCGGTGGTTTTGGTAGCTTTCCATGCCGCATAAGTTCCCCGGTCCTTCATGTAAGTCACTTTCAGTTTGATGTCTTTACCGAAAGCAGGCACGTACGCCGTGAATTCTTTTCCTACGGTCAAACCGCTTAACAAATCCTCACGCACATTGAATGTCGCCCAACGGTCGTCCAGCATCGTAATGTTCATGATAGGCGCTCCCGTACCGACCAATTCCCCCGTTTCGGGGAAAATCTCGGAGACTTCACCGTCCATCTGCGCCAATAATATAGTCTCTTTCATGTAAGACTCCACCTCGGCAATCGCCCCCTTCGCACGTGCGACTTGTGCGGCTGCCGCTTCCTTGTCCTCACGCTGTGCCCCGTTACGCGCCATTTCGTACTGTGCCCGCGCGGCGCGTTCCGTGGCTTTCATCGCCTGGTAATTCGCATAAGCCTCGTCACGCTTCTGCGCGCTCATCACTCCTTCTTCGAACAAACGGTCGACCCGACGATAAGACTTCTCAGCGATGTCCAGACCGGCTTTCGCCTTTTGCCACATCTCGTATGCCCCCTGCAACTGTTCTGCCCGCGTCCCGCGGTCGGCTTTCTCTTTAATCGCCTGAGCTGCCTGACCGGCTGCTTCGGCCTGCGACAGTTTGGCAGCCACATCCGGAGCCTCCAATACGACCAGCGTATCCCCGGCTCTCACGTGATCGCCCTCTTTCACATAGAAATGCAATATCCTACCCGGCACCTTACTGGAAACCCTATATTCAGACGCCTCCATTTGTCCCTGAATCGACTCATCGTCATGCCCCAACAGAAGCATGCCTGCCACAGCCACGGCCGCAATGATCACCACGAGCGTTACCAACGCCCATATCACATTATTATTTTGTTTCTTGAGTTCCATACATCCATTTACATTTTATTATCGTCAAGGTTTCATTCTCATTATAATCCCGGGCCTAACGTACCCATAGCCTTTTGCAGGTAAGTCTGTGCCAATTTCAAGTCTATCTGTGCATCAATCCTATCCGACTGGGCAGAAAGCCAGGCGGTTTGGGCTTCCATGACATTCGTCACGGGAACCACTCCTTCCTTGAATCCCTTATCGGCATAACGGAGATTCTCTTCCGCTTTTTCCATGTTCTTCTCCGACAAAGCCAGTCTCTTTTGTGCTTCCGTATTCTTAAACAGACTTTGATTGACCTGTAATTCAATCTTTTCCTGCGCTTCGGTCTGCTGCAAACGGGCGATATTGACTTCACTTTTGGCGGCCTTTACCTTATATATACCCTCATTCCAATGAAAAATAGGCACGGAAAGCATGATGCCCACGTTCCACATCCCACGGAACTTATTCTCGAAACCGTTCAACAATGAAGGATTGGAAACCAAATACCCACCGGTCAAAGCCAACGAAGGCAGCATTTCCGAACGAACCACCCGTACTTTGTCTTCGTATATCTTATGAGCCCAATCCAAACTTTTCAATTCCGGACGATTAGTCCACGCCCGTTGTACGGCATCATCGGGTACCGTCTCCGACACTTGCAAATCCGTCCGGCTTTGCATAAATCGCTCACGCTCGGCAGAGGCAAGCGAGCTTGTCTCTGCGCTCGCTAACTCGCGATTTTCATCCGTCAGCGTGAACTTCGTGTCCAAATCCATACCACACAACTGACAAAGCACCATTTTAGACAAAGCCAAACCATTGTCAACCTTAGTCAATAACATTTCAGCTTCGTTTACTTTCACCTTTACCGTCAATCCGTCCGCCTTGGTAGCCACTCCTTCCCGTATCATCTTCTCCACATCGCCGTCCAGACGGTTTACCAAGTCCAGGAAGCTCTCCGCCATCTTTTTCTTATAGCTCAAAGACACGACTGTCCAATAGGCATCGTCCGTGTTGAGAATCAAATCCTGCAACTGGGCATCATGCTGCGTACGCGCCAAGGCTTCGGAAAACTTCGTGATACGGTGGTAAGCCCTGATTTTACCCCCCATATACAAAGGTTGCATCAGTGTCACAGCTCCGGCCCACATGTTGCGGGTATCCGTCCGCAAGGCATCCGTCAGTTCATTGCCCAACTGGTTTAAAGCCGTGGACATACCGTCCAGTTTTCCGCTCTGTATGGCCTGCTGCAAAGAAGCCGCCAACTGGGGATTCGTCTGTGCGATATGCTGGATGATAGGAGTAGCCGCCTGTGTCAACCCTTGCTGCAACGAGGTTCCCATGTGGTTCAGAGCCGATTTCTGCCCGTCGTTCAACAATGAAATTTCATCACTGAAATACATGTACGTTCCCGTGGCCGAGAAATCCGGAAGGAAGTTGGTAAATGCCGCTTTCCGGTCATAATGTGCCTTCCGCATCCTTTCTTTGGCTATCAGCAGGCTCTTGTTGTTTGCAATGGCCATATTCCGGCAACTATCCAGGCTGAGCACACGCTGCGCGTGTAACATGCTGAAAAAAGCCGCGAGAATCAAAAAGCCGAAAAGTCTTTTCATCTTGTCTGTTTTTAATATTCCGCTTGATCGTCACCTGAAAATTGCATAGGCAACGATGCAAAAGTATAACAAAAATAGGTCAAATCCTCATGATTTAACCTATTTTCGTACATATTGCACATTACTCAACATTTCTACTTCTCATAGTTGAAGCTTGCGTTTCCGATATTATGCCCATCGGCAAAAACCGACACGCGATAAGTGCCCTTGCTCAAAAACTCATTGACGTCCCAATATACCGTCACCGACGTAGCTTCTCCGTTATATTCGATATCCTTTTTAGCAGAATACTCCAAGTTCCGGTTCTCATAGACAAACGTTCCTCCGTTCGTCAGCACTTCGTTGTTCGGTTTGGTGATGCGCACATAAATACTCCGGTTTCCGGCTTGTGCCGTAATGTTCCTCGCAATGACAAAGTTGACGACAAACTTCTTCACATCCTTGACTTTACGGGCCTTCTTCCCACGCTTGTTCTGTCCGACCATAGAAATACCCGTGGCATCCAGTTGGGAAGCGATGGCCACCTTCTCGCTCAGCGTTTCCTTTTCCGTAGACAGGTTCGTGATAGTCTGCGTAGCCTGGGTGTACTGGGCTTTCACTTGTTGGTTCTCGCTACGAAGCTGCTCGTTTACCCGGTTCAACGAATCTATTTCATGCACATAGCTTCTCAAGATGCTGCGCAACGTGGCCAATTCTTTTTTCAGACGCATGATTTCGGCCGCATCAGTGGCTTTCACTTGCTTCAATTCAGCCAACAACTCTTCCGTCCGTTGCTGCTCCTTATCCAACTGGGCGATCAGCGAATCATTGTTGATTTGCGTTTTCATTTCGCTGTACTGCTGGGCAAAACGGGCATATTCGTTTTCCATCTCCCTTTTATCCATTTCCGCCAGTTTCAGCATTTCCTCTTTCTCCGCACTCTCCTGCATGTAAGAATAGACCATGTAGCCTAATCCCGCACAAAGGAGCAAGACTACGACCGAAGCAATGATGATTATCTTTTTCTTGTCCATAGTTGAAGTGTTTTTCGCGTTCCTCGCACGCGCTCCCAAACTTATTTATAATAACGGACGCAAAGATAATTCTTTTCTGCCAAGGCAAAAAGCATTTTTCAACTTTTAAAAAGAAAAAAGTAGCGGCTGATTTTATATAGATACAAACTTTTTTCCTAATTTCGCGACCAATTACAGAAAATTAACATCCTCGTCATCATGATGAAAAGACTTTTTGCCGGGCGTTTCATCCGCTCGATAGGTTACCTTTTAAGTGTACATCTCGTAGCATTGCTGTTCTTCTTCGGACTCCGTGTCGCGCTTTTTATCGCCACAGACTATGATTTCCCGAAAGAGATATCGGAAGACTATGCCTTGCAAAGCGTGGCGTTCCTGCGCGGCCTCTGGTTCGACAACGTCATCGCCTGTTACATCCTGCTGCTGCCGTTGGCGGTATTCTGGATAGCCGGATGGTTCGGCTACACCGCCCGTTGGCTTTACCGCTCCTCTGCGCTCTTCTTCATCTTTTTCTATTCGCTGTGTTTCATCATTTCCGCAGCCAATATCCCTTATTTCGCCTACTTCTTCAAGCCCATCAATTCCTCCATATTCAACTGGTTCGACTACGCGGGCACCACGGCGGGAATGGTATTCGGCGAAACGTCCTATTACCTTCCCATCGCCTTGGGACTGACAGCCATCGCAGCTTTTGCCTACATCACCCTCCGGCTGTCGCGCACGTTCTTCCTTTTAAGCCGGAACGCCGCGCCCCCGGCAAACAGATGGAAGGCCGCCGCCTTTACGTTTGTGGCCGGAGCCGCCCTTATAGGCTTGTGCTTTTTCGGTATCCGCGGACGGCGGGGGTATAACCCCATAAAAGTAAGCCAGGCGTATTACTGCAATGATGCTTTCCTGAACCAATTAGGAACTGTCTCTTATACACATCTGACGCTGCCGACGACTTAATAGG
>ENA-OZDJ01000236-OZDJ01000236.1-human-gut-metagenome-genome-assembly--contig:-NODE-236-length-13442-cov-5.912452_pt1 | contig 13442 bp, 7 predicted proteins | sample MGYA00245058_ERZ653589 | MGnify/ENA primary metagenome ERZ653589 (study PRJEB26926, sample SAMN06165123) | human gut metagenome | biome: ENVO:00009003; feature: ENVO:2100002; material: ENVO:00002003... | reverse complement strand
CGAGATTGCCTCTTGTCTCGTGGGCTCGGAGATGTGTATAAGAGACAGACCCCACGTCGGGAAGCTACCGCCTGCTCGACCGCGAGGTGGCCGCGCTCCGCGAGAAGGAGCGCACCTCCTTCCGCAAGGGCAACATCGGCTTTGTTTTCCAGTCGTTCAACCTCATCGACGAACTGAACGTCTTCGAGAATGTCGAACTGCCACTGATCTACCTGCGAGTGAAGGCTTCGGAGCGCAAGCGCCGCGTGAACGAGATCCTGAGCCGCATGAACATCTCGCATCGCGCCGAGCACTTCCCGCAGCAGCTCTCCGGCGGCCAGCAGCAGCGTGTGGCCATCGCCCGCGCCGTGGTGGCCAACCCGAAGCTGATCCTCGCCGACGAGCCCACCGGAAACCTCGACTCGAAGAACGGACAGGAGGTGATGGAGCTCCTCTCGGAACTGAACCGCGAAGGGACGACCGTTATCATGGTGACCCACTCGCAGTACGACTCGACCTTTGCCCACCGTGTGCTGCATCTGTTCGACGGCGAGCTGGTCAAGGACCTCACCAACCGCATGTGACCGCTGCAGGACAAACGACGGGGCCGGATCGCTTTCAGACGATCCGGCCCCGTTTTCCGTTGTCTTGTCCGGCCGCCGCCCGGGAGGGCGGCCTCCCTTGCGGCTGCTGCCGGGTGTTGCGCGCGGCTATTCTTCCTTTGCCGCGTTCAGGTCGAGCATCTTGATGAAGTATCCGCCGACGACCGAGCGGGCCATGAAGCCGCGGCGGTTGGGCTTGTCGGTATAGACCCAGTCGGACATCGGTACGCGGTCCACCGTTTCGTTCATGAAGTCGTAGAGCGGCGAGATGAATGCCTCGAAGGTGGCCGGGTCCTCGGCCAGCGTGGCCGTCCAGACGATCCAGTCGGCTTTCGTGTAGGTCTCGCGGCTGTCGAGCGGGAGTCCGTAGCGGTTCTGCCGTGTGAGGTAGTAGGCGATCTCCTTGCGGGCGATCGAATCGGGGAAGATGCCGAGCCCGAGGAGCTTGTCCCAGACGATGTTGTACTTCTGGCTCCACGTGCCGGGCTTGTCGAACGTCAGGCGGTAGTGGTCGCCGTCGTCGGCCATTTCGGCCCAGCGGGCGGCCATTTCGCGTGCCTTTGCGGTGTAGCTCTGCGCCACGTCGTCCTTGCCGAGCATTTCGGCCATGCGCCCGTAGGCGGCGATGCCGAGGATCGCCTTGATCGAGAGGTTGGCATTGTGGGCGAAGTGTCCGGCGAAGTCGTCGGTGCAGAGCTGGTTCTCGGGGTCGAGGCCCTTCTCCACAAGGTAGTCGGTCCAGGTCGTGAGCGTCTCCCAATGCTTCCGGGCATAGCCGGCATTGCCCTCCGCGGCGCATACGGCCGCCGTCAGGATCAGCATGTTGCCGCCCTCCTCGACGGGCATGTCGCCTCCGTAGGTCTGGCCGTTGGCCCGGGGGTAGGTCCCGACGTCGTGGGCCGGGAAGGGCTTGGTCCAGCGTCCGCTTTCGCTGTAGTCGAAGATGTGGTTCATCATGCCCTTGGCCAGTTCCGGGTTGTAGAGCAGGTACATCGGGGCCGAAGGGTAGGTGATGTCCACCGTGCCGATCGAGCCGTTGCTGTTGTTCTCCTTCGAGAAGAAGCGCAGCTCGCCGTCGGGTCCCTTCACCAGCTTGTGCGCGGCGAACGACTGCCTGTAGGCCAGGGCGCACAGCTCGGCATACTTCCGGCCTCCGGCCTCCGTGGCCCGGGTCATCAGTTCGCGGTCAAAGGCGCAGCAGCGTCCGATCAGTTCGTCGTACTCTTCGTGGGCGGCGCGGAACTCGTCCACGATCGTGCGGTCGCCCGCAGCGTTCCAGTAGGGACGCAGGTTCTCGCCGAAGTACTGGATCGAGTAGATGTCGTCGTAGCCGATGAGCCATTTTCCGCGGGCCTCTTTCGTCGTGCCCAGCTTGCGGGTGAAGGCCATCGTGGCCCGCTCGTTCTCGCCCTTCGCGGCATCGGGCGCCGGTGTCCCCTCCACAAAGGCGCGGCGCAGCTCCTCGCTGGTCCCGAGGCTTGCCGAGGTGGCGGCGTCGGCCTCCGTGGCGAGGAGGAAGTAGCCCCAGTCGATGCGCAGGTCGTCGCCGCTCTTGGCCAGGATGTTCTGCTCCTTGCTGCCGGCCTTGACGAAGAGCAGCCCCTGCTGCTCGAAACGCTCGCCGACCGACTCCTGATAGGGTTGGTCGAGCGCCCAGCGGGGCGATGCCTCGAGGTAGAGCTCCGTGTCGTGGGCCTTGCCGTCGTTCGACGTTATGGTGTAGGAGATGTAGTTCACCGGACGGCTGATCAGCTCCAGGTCTTCGGGCATGAGGGGTGCGGTGAACGTAAGGCGCAGGTCCACGCCGCCGCACGTGAACGTGTAGCGGGTCTGCGTGGCCTGTACGTCCGCGCCGGTCTGCACGGCCGTCCTCTCGAGCAGCGTGTGCTGCTCCTTCTGCACGAGCAGCCCGAAGTCGAGCAGTCCGTTGGCCACCGGGTTCCAGCAGTGTGCGGCGATCAGGTTTTCGCCCTTCGCGAGGCTGCGCACGGCCTCCTCGGGGAGTTTCACCACGGCGTTCTTGTTGCACGTGGCTCCCGTCTCATGCACCTTGATGCCGTTGATGTAGAACTCGGCGTTGTCGTCGTTCGAGAACTCCATGTAGACCGTGCGTCCCTCGAGCGGCTCGTCGAGCGTGAAGGTGCGGCGCACCCAGATGTGCTCGTCCGTCCAGTCGGTCTGTGCGGTCGGTTCGTTGATCTTCGTGCCGAAGGCGCCGCGGGCGCTCTTCCATGCCTTGTCGGCGAACCCCGGGCGCTGCCATCCCTCGGCGGGCTCCGCCGTCGTGTAGCGTCCCTCCCAGGCTCCCTGCTGCGAGGTCGGCACCACGGGGGTCATCTCCACCTCCTCGGTGCCCATGAAGCGGTAGGGGATGCCGTCCACCTTGAGTACGCCGATCAGCGGGAAGTCTTTCCCGGTCCAGTGCTTCACCGGACCGTCATAGAGGTTGTCGGTCATCGACCATGCGCTGGTGTAGGGGTCGATCGTTACGAGCGGGTAGGCCGGAGCGCGGAGTGCGCTCGCGATTACGTCGTGCTGCGCCGCTTCGTGCCCGCAGCCGGCCGTGAGGGCGGCTGCGGCGCAGAGCGGCAGTAAAAGGAATCTGTTCATTGTTCTTTTCCGTGTGGGTTTGTGTGTTCGTTTACCAGGTGATCCGCACCGATACGCCGTCGGGGTTGTTCTCGAAGCGGATCAGGCAGGTGCGTGTCGTTTCGTCCCAGCAGCCGTCGGTTGCCGTTGCGCGTCCGTCGATCAGGATCTGCTTCGGGCATTCGGGCAGCAGCACGCGCGAGACGTTGGTCGTGTTCACGGGGCTCTTGGCCACGAAGGCGTAGGAGCGCTTGCCGTGCTGCTCGTCGTAGATGCGGCTTGCCGAGGCCAGCACGCGGGCTTTCCGGGGATTCTTCACCCGATCGACGTTCAGGAAGAATCCCTGTTCGCCGGGGGCGATCTCGCGCGACCGGCATACCGGCAGCTCGGGGTCGAACAGGTCGATCAGACGGCCCTCGATCCGCACCGGTTCGTCGCTTACGCTCTCATCGAGCACGGCGACCAGGTCGTAGGCGCCGCGCTCGAGGCGGAAGTTGTTCTTGAAGACCAGCTCGCCGCCGCGGGCCTTGCCCTCATAGAGCCGTTTGACCGTCTCGACCAGCGGGGCGTCGCCGCCTTTCTCGAGAACGAACTCCTTCGGGTCGTTGCGCAGGATGCAGACCGTGCCCTTCCCGCAGGCATACTCCCCGGCCCCGGGGTCGGAGCCGATGCCCAGCAGTTCGAAGAGGTGGTCCGACGGGGCCGCGTATGCGTTCCCGTTCTGGTTCCACCACTCCGCGACGCGCTGGAACGGGTCGTCGTCGCGGCCGCTGTAGACCAGCACGCCGCCCCGGCGCACCCATGCGGCGAGGTGCTCGTGCGCCTCGGGATCGAGCGGCTTCATGTTCGAGTAGGACATCAGCAGCACCTTCGTGTCAGCCAGCGCCTCGGGGTAGGCGAGGTTTTCGATGTGGACCGTTTTCACGGGCACGCCGCGCTTGAGCAGCGGCAGGGCCTGGCCGTAGAAGTTGGCCAGCTGCGGATCCTCGTATCCGTCGTGGGTCGGGAAGCGCTGGAACATCAGCGAATTGGCCATCAGGATGCCGATGCCGCCGCTTCCCGATACCTTCGTCCGGGTTGCGGGCATGTCGTTCAGCGTGTTGATCATCACCTGCATCTGCGTGGAGTAGTGGCGCGGGATGCGCTCCTTGCTCTCGCTGTCGGGACTGGTGCGGTACAGCCCCTCGTAGATGCGCTCGGGCCACGGCATCACCTCATAGTCGGCGATGTTCGGGTAGAGCAGCTGCGCGGTGAATGTGGCCTGGTAGTTCCGCTTGTAGTCGGCCCAGTCGCGCGGCCAGTCCTCGATCGGGTCGGTCAGGAAGAACATCTTGCGGCCGGTCGGTGCGGTCATCGACTCCATCGATCCGTATTCGAGGTAGGCCGTCTCGAAGACGCGCTCGCGGAGCGTTCCGTCGTAGTAGTTCGGCTCGCGCGAGGTGCCGGTCCAGACCTGGGCGATGTAGCCGTCCACGCACGGCAGCGAGGCCAGGCTGGCCTCCGGGCTGACGATCTGCCACTGCGAGTAATTGACCAGCGAGTGGGTCGGGACGTAGCACTTCACATCCATTCCCTTGCTGCGGCCGTACTCCTTGGCGAAGGTGAATACCTCGCGCAGGGCATTGTAGTAGAGCTGGTACTTGAGCTTGTTGGCCAGGTAGGTGTTCTCGGGCGATTCGTGCTGGGGGCGCCACTCGGAGCCGTAGTACTTTTTCCATTCCCTCTTGAAAGCCTCGCTGTAACCCGCGCGGGCCCAGAACTCGGGTTCCTCCATGAAGATGGCGTCGATGCCGGCGTCGATGACCCGTTTTACGTGGCGCTCCTTCATGTAGGCCAGGTAGTTGTCTGTCGGGACGATGTAGGGCACCAGATGTCCGTGCCAGATGGTGTCGCCGCTGCGCTGCACCTGTCCTTCGTCGAGGTGGGGACGTCCGTCCCACTCGCCGGTAAAGTAGTCCTTGTATTCGCCCCAGGCGATTCCGGTCATGAAGTGCACCGTGTATCCGCGGTCGCGCCACGAACGGACGCGGTATTCGAAATTGCGGTTGCCTTCGTTGTCCGAGGGGTTGCCTCCGACGCCGTATACCATCACGGCATCGGCGCGGTTGTCGATCGTGGGCCTCCATTCGCGGGAGGTCTGGAAGGTGGTCTTCACCTTCCGGTCCGTCTGGGCCTGCGCCGGGGCGACGAGCACTGCGGCGGCCAGACACAGAGTGGCTGTGCGTAGATTCATCATGTCGGTTCTTTGGGATTTTTGTCGGTTCGTATCACAAAATTGAGGTTTAAGACCGGTAATCCGGTCTCAAACCTCAATCCGGTATCCTTTGGTTTACGGGATCATCACTTCGACAGGCTCGCTGTAGTTCCAGCGGCGGGTTCCGCTGCCCTTCGGGGTGTCGTAGTTGATGCGGGCGGCGGCGCGGATGAAGACCTTGCGGCCCGAGGGAATCGTGCCGAGCGACTTGATCGTGACGGGCTCGCCGAGCAGCGACTCGAACTCCGATCCGCTGTACTCGATCTTGTTCGACCAGCGTTCGTCGCGGGCGCGGTATCCGACCGTCGAGGAGTAGCTGACGAAGAGCTGGATGTCGGTGACGTTCTGGAAGCTGTCGTCGTAGCTGCCCATCGGCTCGATCTTCTCGCGGAAGATCTCCTCCGAAACGCCGCGTGTCACGCGCACGCGGGCCGTGATCTTGCCGTTGCTGACCATCGGGTCGCCGACGAATTCGACGTTGAGGAACGGCTCGACCTCGAAACGGACCTCGGTCACGCCCTTGATCTCCATCTCCTTTGATTCGTCGGCCAGGGGAATGCCCTCCTCGGTCTCACGGATGAGCGGGATGAACGGCCCGTCCACCTCGATCAGGTAGGTTCCCTTGAAGAGTTTCGTATTCTGGAACGTGCCGTCGGGGCGGCAGTAGAAGTCGGGGTTGGGCTGTACGTTGGGGCCCCAGCTGAGCTCGGTCAGCCGGACGCGGATTCCCTCGGAACCCTGATCCGTGAGCACGGGATTGCCCGTGGCCTTGTCCACGACCTCTCCGCGGAGCGTCTCGCCGGGAGCCTCGTAGTTGTCCACTTCGAAGAGTTCGCACGAACAGAGCGCAAGCGATGCGCAGCATGCAAGCGTATGCAACAGTATCTTTTTCATCTTTTTCATGAGTTTCGTGAAACGGTTATCGGTTCGGTTGCTGGTCGATGTAGGAGCTCTTGCTCACCTCGCCGCTCGGGATGGCGAAGTAGTAGTCCAGGATGCTGAACGACGGGGTGAAGCGCGATACCCAGTGGAAGTGGGCGTCGAAGAACCACTTCCCGGCCTGGGTCGAGAAGAAGGGATAGAGCCCGCGGAAACGGTAGCTGGCGTTGTTGCTGTAGGTGTTCTTGTCGCGCGTCTCGCCCCAGAAGCCGTCGCGGCCCTCGTAGTGCCATACTCTCCAGCGGCGGAGGTCCCACTTGGTTTTGTGCTCGAAAGCGAGCTCCTTGCGGCGCTCCTTGCGCACGATGTTGCGGCCTTCGGTCGTGGGCTGTATGTTCGACTCGAGCAGTTCGGCTCCGGCACGTTCGCGGATCTCGTTCACGGCGTCGGTGGCCACCTGCATCAGGTCCGAACCGTCGGGCGACGGCTCTCCGGCCAGCGCCAGCTCGACGGCAGCCTCGGCGGCGTTGAGCATCACCTCGGCATAGCGCATCAGGATGAACGGCTGGTCCGACTTGCCCTCGTCGGGCGTGAACGACGGGTCGTCCTTGAGGTACTTGCGCAGGTAGAGTCCCGTCACGGTTGCCTCGCCGTTGTTGTAGAACGGACCGTTGGCTCCTGCGGCGGTCATCGTCGAACCGTTGTATTCGACCTTCTCCTGCTGGCTGTCCGCATTGGGCGAGAGGTAGAGCTGCTTGTTCGAAGCGTCGGTGTAGAGCGAGAGCTTCTCGTAGGGCGTCTCGTAGGAGTTGTACGAGTAGTCGCTGAAGAAGGGCTTGATCGGGGTGCTTCCGGTGTATACGCCGGCCCGGACCTCGATCTCCTGGCTCTTGAACTGGTCGCCGGGGAAGATGACGTAGGCGCGCAGACGGGGCTCGGCGTTCTTGAAGAAGTCCATCGGCGAGTCGTAGAGCAGGTAGTTGCCCTGGGCGTTCGACACGCCGTCGGTGACGCGCACCGTGCCGTCGTCGTAGCGGTCGAATCCGTCGAAGAGTTCGAGGAAGTCGAGCGTGGGGCAGGTCCCGGCCGACAGCGGGCTGCGGAAGATGTAGGGCGAGCTGTAGGCGTCGAGTCCGTGGGTCATGGTCGGGTAGGAGTACTGCTTGACCAGAATGTTCTCGGGGCTGCTCAGGTCGCTGAACATCTCCACCATGTTCTGGTACTGCGCTTCGGGATCACCGGCCGCCCACTTCTTCTTGTAGAGCGAGTAGCCGCCTTCGGTCATCACCTCGCGGGCCGCCGTGTAGGCTTCGCGGAAATAGCGCTTCGAGGCTGCCTCCCACGTACCGGCGTCGAATCCGATGACGCGCACGCCGGTCTTCTCGCCCAGTCCGGTCAGACGGCCCGAGACCGTCTCGTTGTACTTGGCTACGCATCCGGCATAGAGCATGGCCTCCGACTTGAAGGCCAGGGCGACGTATTTGTTGGCATAGCCCTCCTTGAGGCTGGTGGTGCCGAGCAGCCGGGCCGCATTGTCGAAATCGGCGAGGATCTGGTCCCAGGTCTGCTCCTCGGACGAACGGGCCACTTCGAGCTTGTCCGAGCTGGCGGGGTACTCGATGACCCGCGTTACCAGCGGAATGCCGCCGAAGCGGCGCGCCATGGCGTAGAAGACCATCGCGCGGACGAAGTAGGCCTCGCCGAGGTAGTGATTGTAGGTGACTTCGGCGAAGTTGCTCTGGAAATCGGGCAGCCGCTCGAGCAGGTAGTTGGCATCGCGCAGCGTGGTGAAAGCCGTTCCCCAGTAGGGGGTGTCCTCGCCGGTGAATGCCGAGCCGAGGTCGCTGGCGCGGTTCAGCGCCTCGCCGGTTCCCTCGATGCCGAGGGCTCCCAGCCACGAGTTGAAGTTGAGGCCCCATTTGGCCATGTACTTGAAGTCCTCGAAGGGCATGTAGCTGTACATGCGGGCCATGTAGATGTTCATTCCCGACTCGCTCGACATGAGGTCGTTGTCCGAGACGAAGTTTTTCGGGGCGATGTTCAGATCGACGCACGAGGTGAGGCAGCAGACGGCCAGCAGTGCGGATATGATCGTTTTTTTCATTGCTTTCGGTTTAATGTTCACGGTAGAGGATTTAGAACGAGAGCGAAAGACCGAGCGTGTAGGTCCTGTTCAGCGGGTACATGCGGCCCAGGTCGTCGTCCGGGTGTTCCGGATCGACGAATTTGACGCCGGTGATCGTGAACAGGTTGTATGCGTTGGCATAGACGCGCAGGCTCATCGTCGATACGCGCTTGAACTTGGGCAGCGTGTAGCCGATCTCGATGCTCTTGAGACGCAGGTACGACGTGCTCACGCGGTTGAACTCCGAGTTGCTCTTCGGATAGTGGCCCGTGTATCCGTAGTATCCCTCGACCCATTCCGTTTCGGGATCGTAGGGGTCGGCGTTGGGATCGACGGGATGCCATCTGTCGAGGTACTGCTCGAGGGTGCCGCCGCCGTTCGATCCCCAGATCGAGTAGAGCGGCTCCTTGTACTCCATCGAGCCGAGTGCCGAGCCCTGGAACAGCAGCGAGAGGTCGAAGTTGCGGTACGTGGCGTCGAAGCTCAGGCTGAAGTTCATCCACGGAGTCTGGTCGAAGGCGAACGGATGTTCGTCGAGCGAGTTGATCTCGCCGTCGCCGTTCCAGTCCACATACTTGTAGTCTCCGGGCAGGATGTCGCGGTCCTTGTAGATGTCGTACGACCAGATGTCCTCCCAGCTCTCGTAGCGGCCGGCCGATTCGTAGCCGAACTGTATGCCCTGGTAGCGGTGCGTCAGGTTGTCGTTGCGCCAGCGGTCGTAGGAGTTGCCCCACGGGCCCTTCTCGGAGGCGGTCAGGTACTTGTTGCGCGTGATCGTGGCGATGGCCTTGATGTTGTAGGCGAACTCCCCGATGCGGTTGCGGTGGGTCAGTTCGAGTTCGAGGCCGAACTGTCGGTCGCTGTCGAGGTTCTCACGCGGTGCCGATGCGCCGACCACCGTCGGCAGGTCGCCCGAGCGGCGTGCGAACATGCCCTTGCGGTAGCGGTTGAAGTAGTCGAGCGAGAAGCCGAACAGGCCGTTCCAACCCTCGAAGTCCACACCGATGTTGAACGTGCGGGAGGTGTACCACGTGATGTTCTCGTTGGGCAGGGCGAGCGGGGTGGCCGCATAGACGAATTCGCCGCCGAAGATGTAGCCCGGGGCATACTGGTTGTAGTATCCCTTCTCGGCGTTGCCGCTCGTGGAGGGATAGGTGTATCCCGTGGCCCAGTCGTACTGCAGGTCACCGTCGTCGCCGAGCACGCCGTAGCTGGCACGGAGCTTCAGCTGGTCGATGAACGAGAAGAAGTCGCTGTTCTTGATGAACGGCTCTTCGGAGATGCGCCATCCGGCCGATACCGAGGGGAAGAAACCCCACTGGTGTCCCTTGGCGAACTTCGACGATCCGTCATAGCGGAACTGCGCCTCGATCAGGTAGCGGTTGTCGAAGTCGTAGTTCACACGGCCGATGAGCGCCTCGTTGGCCAGCTCGTAGATGTCGTTGTAGCTGCTCGACATGCCGCCCAGCTGGCCCGAATCGACGCCGGCCATCAGGTAGGGCGAGCTGTAGGCCAGGTCGCGCTGTGCATAGAAGTTGTCGCCGATGCGCTTCTGGACCTCCCAGCCGACGAGCCCGCTGACGTGGTGCCGGCCGAAGGTGCGGTCGTAGTTGATGACGAACTGTCCGAGCACCTGCTGCTTGCTGTACTGCTCGCGGCGCAGCTGGCTCGGCGAGCTGCCGCTGTAGACGATATGGTTGTAGGAGTCGGTGTCCTCGTCGTAGGCGTAGAGGTAATACTCCTTGCGGTAGATCTCGTTGTCGTTCAGTCTGTAGTCGAAACTGAAGAGTCCTTTGGCCGTGAGTCCCTGCAGGGCGGGAGCGAAGGCGCCGAAGTCGAGGTTCAGCGAGGCCGACGACTCGAAGAACTTCTGGTCGTATTTGCGGTATCCGGAGATGTCCGAATCCATCATGGCGATGGTGTTCTGCTGCAGGTCGAGACCCTCGTAATTGAGCATCGTATTCTCGGGGTCGGCATAGGCGGGGTAGAGCACGCCCTGCTTCCAGTAGTTGCGGATGATGTCCACCGAGCTGGTGTAGGGGGTGTTGCGCTGGTCGGCGATGCCGCTGATGTTCAGATCGAAGGTCAGGCCCTTCGCAATCTTCGTGCTGAGGTTCGATCGGAGGTTGATCTTGTCGTAGTTGAGGTCGCCCGAGCGGAAGAAGCCCTCCTGGTAGAAGTAGCCCATGCTGACGTAGTACTTCGTCTTCTCGGTTCCTCCCGAGATGCTGATGTCGTGCTGCGTCTGGGGCGAGAAGTCGGAGAAGAGCAGCGAGTTCCAGTCGGTGGTCCGGCGGGTGCCGTTGCGGAATGCCTCGAAATCATCCTCGGTGTATATGATGCTGCCGCCGTCCACCTTGTTCATCGACTGTTCGTTGTAGAGCGTCATGGCCTCGTAGGCGTTGGCCAGCTTGGGCATCTTCGAGGGGACCTGGAAAGTGAACGAGCCGTTGTAGGATACCTTGGCCTGGCCCTCACGGCCCTGCTTCGTGGTGACGAGCACCACGCCGTTGGCGGCGCGTACACCGTAGATGGCGGCCGAGGCATCCTTCAGTACCGAGACGTCCTCGATGTCGTTGGGGTTGATTCTCTGGAACTCCTCCGTGGTGCGGGGGATACCGTCGATGATCACCAGCGGGGAGCCCATGCCGCGGATGTCGAACGAGTTGTTGAACGTTCCGGGCTCCGAGCTCTTCTGCCACACGCGCAGACCGGCCACACGTCCGGCCAGCATGTTCTGCGGGTTCTCGTTCTTGGTCTGGATCATCTCGGAGCCTTTCACTCCGGCGACGGCTCCGGTGACCGAGCCGCGCTTCTGTACGCCGTATCCGACGACGACCACCTCGTCAATCGAGGTCTTGTCCTCTTCCATGACGACGTTGATGATGCTCCGGCTTCCGATCTCGATGTCCTGGGTCTTCAGGCCGAGGAATGCGAATTCGAGGACTCCGTCGGCCGGGGCCGTGATCGTGTAGTCACCGTCGATGCCGGTCGATACGCCGGTCGTGGTGCCCTTGACGAGGACCGATACGCCGATGAGCGGTTGGTTCTCCGCATCGGTGACCCGGCCCTGTACGGTGACGGCCTGCTGTGCCGACGCCATGTACGGGACGATCAGGCATAGCAGTGCCGCGATAAGGACTCGCAGCGAGCCCGTTTTGCGTTTGTTCGTATTCTCCATGACTAAGGGTTATTTGGGTTAGGGTTATTTTTCGGCTTCATAGGAGGCCAGTACGGCATATTCCGCGGCATAGGCGAATGTGAAGAGTGCCGCCACGGCGTTGTGTCCCTGATCGCGGCTCCATCCGACGAGCAGGTTCACCGGAAGCATCGAGTCGTAGAGGAAGTTGTCGTAGGCGTAGTCGAGGTTCTTCTGGAACGAGTCGAGGTACTCGGCCGTCTTCTCGGGGTAGCAGGCATATGCATCGGCCCAGCCGCGCATCAGCACGCCGTTGAACCAGTTGTTGTTGCCCGTGAAGGCATAGGTGTAGTACCCGGCGACGGTTGCATCCTTCTTCGCGAAGTAGGCGAACGTGTCGTCCGAGAGCTCCTTCAGGTCGTCGAGATAGGTCTGCTGCTGGGTGACGCGGTAGAGGTCGGCGGCTCCCGAGATCATCGTACCGCTGTTGTACGAGTAGGCCTCTCCGGTGTATCCGGCCATGTTGGCATGCTTGCGGTAGTAGACTCCGTCGATGAGTTCGAGCTGCACGCCCTCTCCCAAATCCACGTCGCCGGGGTTGAGCGGCGTGCCGGGGTTGTGCATCATGTCGGCGTAGACGCCGTCGTCGCGGCGCAGGTGGTTCTTCTGCCAGGCGTAGACGCGCTTGGCGAAGTCGAGGTAGTAGTCGCTTTTCCGGACGGTCTTCGTCTTGCGGCTGCGGTCCGTGTCGATGTAGAGGTAGGTGATCTCGTCGTTGCTGTCCTTGTAGATCTCATGCAGCCAGACGAGCGGGCTGACGATCGGGCCGTTGCTGCACGAGTGTTTCGTCGAGTAGCCGGGCCCCCAGGTGATTCCGCCGTATTCGGCTCCGTTGTCGTCGAGCGTCGAGTCCCATCCGTCGAGCACATAGCCGGTCAGGTATTCGGCCTCGGTCAGGAATTTCTCGTCGCCGGTGAGCCGGTAGGCGTTCAGCAGCTCGCGGATGAGCCACATCTGGTCGTCGTATACGTTCAGGATTCCCGACACGTCGGCCGTCCCCATGTCGCCGCTGCTGCGGTTTACGGCGTAGACGGTCCACTCCCTGGTCTGGGTGTAGGAGGTCAGCGTGAAGGTGCCGCGGTAGAATCCGGCGTTGAGGTAGAGTTTGTCGAGCAGCTCCGCATAGCGGGTGTAGTGCTGGTCGTAGAGCGTTGCGTCGCCCCGGTCGCGGAGGGCCTGCAGTCCGTCGATGACGGCATTTACGGCCTCGATGCAGCTCGTGTAGACCCAGATGCTTCCGGTCCCTTCGCGTGTGTCGGTGTAGGGGTTGTATTTCTCGGCGAGGGTCATGTTGTTGCCCTCGAAGTAGTTCTCCACGGCGGCATCGGTCAGCTGCATGGCACGCAGCAGGTTCTGCTCCGGGAGGTTGTCCGCCGACACCGGGTTGTGGTTGCCCTTGTAGTTGTAGTTGCTTTTGAACTCCTCCTTGCTGCATGCCGTCGTCAGCAGCAGTGAGCAGAGAACGGTGGTAACGATTTTTTTCATGATGGTTTTTTAGGTTTGTATCCCTCCGCCGCCGGCCGGGCCGCAGGGTAGGGCGGTCCGGCCGACGTACGGGTAGGGATGCGGGATTAGTTCAGATCGATGCTGTAGAGGCAGAGTTTGCTCTCGTCGCCGTTGGCTTCGCCCTTGTAGACGCCGAGCACCAGCATCACGTCCTCCCCGTCGAATTGCGAGAGATCGTAGGTGAAGGTCGCATAGTTGTTCGGGGCGGAGGTCGTTCCGGCGTTGTTCGCGAACTTCCAGCAGCCGTCGGCAGCCGCCTCGGCCGTGGTGGCGGTGTATTCGGACGGGGCGATCGCCGTGGCGTTGCAC
>ENA-OZDJ01000235-OZDJ01000235.1-human-gut-metagenome-genome-assembly--contig:-NODE-235-length-13540-cov-9.330738_pt1 | contig 13540 bp, 10 predicted proteins | sample MGYA00245058_ERZ653589 | MGnify/ENA primary metagenome ERZ653589 (study PRJEB26926, sample SAMN06165123) | human gut metagenome | biome: ENVO:00009003; feature: ENVO:2100002; material: ENVO:00002003... | reverse complement strand
TAAGTCGTCGGCAGCGTCAGATGTGTATAAGAGACAGATTTTATCACGTCTCCACAGTTGAAGGATAAGCTTGAAGGCGCAGAAATCCATTCTGAAATTATGGGTTCCGATCATTGTCCGGTAGAACTTCAGATTACATTATAGCGTTGTGTAGTATTTCTGAAAAGTGTAATGAGCAACAAGAAAAAATATGAAGGAGAGAAAGAGATGGCTGAGAGCAGAAAGATGAAAACAGAAAAGGGGCTGGCTCTTGTGCCTGGTGCAAATCCGTTGGCAGATGGCTGTAATTTTGCAGTTGAGGTACCGGAAGACAGCAGAGCATCTCTGATTCTCTACAAAAAGAGATCAGCAAAACCTTATGTGGAGATTCCTTTTACAGAAGAAAACAGAACCGGAAATGTATATGCAATGTATATTCCGGATTTTAATCTGAAAGAGTACGAGTACAATTTTCTGATAAATGGAAAGGTGTATACTGATCCCTGTGCGTACAGGATTCTGGGACGGGAACGCTTTGGTGCAGAGGTGGGTACGAATCCGCACAAAGTCAGGGGAGGATTTCTTAAAAAAGAAGTTTTTGACTGGGAGAACGACAAAAATCCGGCTATTCCATATCACGAAATGATCCTTTATAAACTGCATGTGCGCGGATATACAAAAGCGAATCGGACGATAACCGGTACAAAGGGAACTTTTCAGGCACTGGAGGAAATGATCCCGTACTGGAAAGAGCTTGGTATCAATACAATTGAACTGATGCCTGCATATGAATTTATGGAAAGCGGTACCTGTAAGAATTCTGAATCTGAGAAAATGGTATCTGAGAAGCATACACAGGGACGTGTTAATTTCTGGGGATATATGTATGGCTATTATTTTGCACCCAAGAGATCTTACTGTGCAACAGATGATCCGGAGAAAGAGTTTAAAACATTCATTAAAAAACTGCATCAGGCCGGAATTGCCTGTATCATGGAAATGTATTTTCCACGAGAATGTAATCCTGTGACAGCACTCAGGGCATTGCAGTTCTGGAAACTTTACTATCATGTAGACGGATTTCATGTATTGGGTGAGGGAGTTTCTGCCAAATTGCTGATGCATGACGGGGTTTTAAGTGATACCCGGCTGATGTTTCACGATTTTGATGAGAGCCAGATCCGGAAAAAGAAGAAACCGGAAGACAAATGTATTGCACAGTATAATCCGGGATTTTTGCAGGATATGCGCCGTTTCCTGAAAAGTGACGAAGATATGGTTTCAGCGACAGCTTACCATATCAGAAGAAATCCCAATGCCTATGCAGTTATCAATTATATGGCCTGTCAGGATGGCTTTACCATGAATGATATGGTGACCTATAATTACAGACATAATGAAGCAAATCAGGAGAATAATCACGATGGCAGTAGTTATAATTATTCCTGGAACTGTGGCGTGGAAGGGCCAAGCAGAAGGCTGCAGATCAGACAGATGAGAGAACGACAGATAAGAAATGCTTTTCTTATGGTGCTGCTCAGTCAGGGTGTTCCTATGATCTATGGCGGGGATGAGTTTGGAAATTCACAGAACGGAAATAATAATGCCTATTGTCAGGACAATCAGGTTGGATGGATCGACTGGAAAGCACTGAAGAAAAATGAATCCCTGTTTCAGTTTGTAAAGAATGCCATTGCTTTCCGGAAAGAACATCCGATTCTTCATGTTCCGGGAGAAATGTACGGAGTGGATTATCAGACCAGGGGACTGCCGGATGTTTCCCTTCATGGAGAACGCGCATGGTATATGAATTCTGAGAACACATCCAGACTGCTTGGAATTATGTATTGTGGCGCCTATGCGCACCGGGCAGACGGCAGCGAGGATGCTTCCATATACGTTGCATATAACTTTCACTGGGAAGATCGTATTTTTGCGCTTCCTAATCTGGCAGGATACAGAAAATGGAAGAAAGTGATTGATACCAGTACTGTGAAAGAGAATGGTTTCCTGGAGCAGGAACAGGAAACTTATAGTAAAAAGCTGAAGGTCACACCGCGTACAATCGTGGTGCTGATGGCTGTAGAGGAGGAGAAGAAAGATGCATCCGTGGCTGCACTTTAAAACAATAACCAGACATAAGCTGTTGGTTATGCATTACTGTTTCCGGGCTGGTATGTATAAACAGGGACTGCTTCATGACCTGTCCAAATATGCACCTGTGGAATTTCTGGTTGGATGTAAATACTATCAGGGAGACAGAAGTCCCAACAATGCAGAAAGAGAAGATACAGGAATATCAAAATCCTGGCTTCATCATAAAGGGCGCAACAAACATCATTTTGAGTACTGGGTAGATTATGCACCGGGAGATGAGCATATCATCAATGGTGTGCCCATGCCCCGTAAATATATTGCGGAAATGGTGATGGACAGGATCAGTGCTTCCAGAAATTATCTGGGGGATAAGTATGATCAGCATCAGCCGCTGGACTATTATCTGAAAGGTAAGGAAAAGCTGTGGTTTATCCATCCGAAGACAAAGAGAGATCTGGAGGGATTGCTGCGGATACTTAATGATCATGGGGAAGAGGTACTGATTTCCTATATTAAGAATGTTTATCTGAAAAAAGATAAAGCCCTGGAGCGTGTCTGAAAAATCATTCCCGCAATCTGCACGCCCCACTTTGCGGTATATTTTGTCCGAATTCGGTTGTCGTAGCCCACTACGACGCCCTCATCCGAACAAAATCTCCCACAAATTGTGACGCACATCTTGCGTAAAGCATTTTTCAGACACGCTCTGGCAGGCAGAAAACATACAGCAAAAAGAGAATGTAAACAGGCTGGCAGACAGAAACAGATAAATTTCTGATTGACAGAGTACCTGTTTGGGTGTAAAAATATAAAACAGTTACTGTGAAGGTCTTTGCCGGACGGTAACAGTAATAATTCCATAAAATGGCGGAAAAATGTCGAAAAACAAGAAATACACTTGCGTGATGCTAAGGTAATGTGGTAAAGTAGCCGGGTACAGAAGTGGTACCCGGTTACTTTTTGCAGTATATAAAATGACTGTATTCTGTTTTTGGATAAATATGTGAAGGAAACAGAACATACTTTGACAAATCCAGAGTGTATGAAAAAAAGAAGAAAAAAGGAGGAGTAAATTTGAGTGGTACAACAATGGTCATATTGTCCGCATTTGTTGCCTATCTGTTACTTATGATAGTCATTGGTGTGGTTTATATGAAAAAAACAAGCAGCTCGGAAGATTATTTTCTGGGCGGACGTGGACTGAATGCATGGGTAGCTGCTCTTTCAGCACAGGCATCAGATATGAGCGGATGGCTCTTAATGGGACTTCCGGGAGCAATTTATTCACTGGGAACAGGACAGATCTGGATTGCTGTAGGTCTGTTCATCGGAACTGTATTAAACTGGGTGTGTATTTCACACAGACTTCGTAAATATACGATCGCAGCAAACAATTCCCTTACAATCCCGGCATTTTTTGAGAACAGATTTCAGGATAAGAAGAGAATCCTGTTATTGCTTTCATCCATCGTGATCGTAATCTTTTTCCTGGTTTATACAGCTTCTGCACTGGCAGCAGGCGGTAAACTTTTTAACACAGTATTTGGAATTGATTATCATATAGCTCTGGCAATTGGTGCAGCAGTTATCCTCTGTTATACATTTATGGGGGGATTTATGGCTGTATGCGTAACTGACTTTGTACAGGGAACACTGATGCTGATCGGTCTTCTGATCGTTCCGCTGGTTGCATATCTGACACTGAGCGGAAGTCTGAGTGATCTTCTGACACAGAGCGGAGCACCGGGTGGAGCAGCAGCTTTCCTGAATCCTTTTGAGAACGGAGAACGCCCATATACATTTGTTGAAATCTTTTCCCAGCTTGCATGGGGACTTGGATACTGTGGCATGCCTCACATCCTTACCCGTTTCATGGCTGTAAAGAGTGAGAAAGAATTAAAAAAATCCAGTGCGATCGCAATCGTGTGGGATATCCTTTCTCTGACAGCAGCGTGCTTTATCGGTATTATAGGTCGTGCATATCTGCTTCCGACTGTACTTGGTGAAAATGGTGCATCTTCCTCAGAGAGTGTATTTATCGAGATGATCAATAAACTGTTTTCCAGTCATCTGGGACTTCCGTTTATCGGAGGAATCTTCCTCTGCGGTATTCTTGCGGCAATTATGTCCACAGCGGATTCACAGCTTCTGGTAACAGCGTCCGCAGCATCTGAGGATTTATATCATCAGTTCATTAAGAAGGATGCAGACTCAAAGGAAATTCTTGCAGTTGCAAGACTTACGGTTATCGTGGTATCTGTTCTCGCATTTGTGATCGCGTGGAATCCGAACAGCAGTATCATGGGACTGGTATCCAATGCATGGGCCGGTCTTGGTGCAGCGTTTGGTCCGACTGTGGTAATGTCACTGTTCTGGAGAAGAACAAACCTTACAGGTGCAGTTGCAGGTATTGTTTCCGGTGGTCTGACAGTTATCGTCTGGGACTATATACCGCTTGCGGCAGGACAGACTCTTGGTTCTTATACAGGACTTTATTCTCTGGCTGTAGGTTTTGCTGTCAGCCTTGCGATGATCATTATCTTCAGTCTGGCTACAAAAGCACCATCCAAAGAAATCACAGATGTGTTTGATAAAGTGGCAGGAAAATAATAGAATAGAAAGACTATCCATTTTCGGATGAATTTGTTATAATGGCAGTAGCGCAAAAAAAGCGTTACTGCTTTTTTAACCTGATAAACTGCGGAGCAGTTATTCGGTGTAGAGCTGCGTAGCGAAGCGGACGATTTTATCCGCTTGATTATTACAAGAAGAAGGTGTCGCACATGAAGAAATATGATTATCTGATAGTAGGAGCCGGCCTTTTTGGTGCAGTATTTGCACATGAGGCCACAAGACGGGGGAAAACATGCCTTGTGATCGATAAGAGAGGTCATATCGGCGGTAATATTTACACAGAAGAAGTAGAGGGGATCCAGGTACACAGATACGGTGCACATATTTTCCATACTTCCAGAAAACAGGTGTGGGATTATATCAATCAGTTTGCAGAATTTAATCATTTTGTAAATTCACCGATCGCAGTCTATAAGGATGAGTTATATAATCTGCCGTTTAATATGAATACCTTCCATCAGCTCTGGGGAGTACGTACTCCTGCAGAGGCAAAAGCGAAGATACAGGAACAGATCGCAAGAATGCACATTACCCATCCGAAGAACCTGGAGGAACAGGCGCTTGCACTGGTTGGACAGGACGTATATGAGAAACTGGTAGAGGGATATACAAGGAAGCAGTGGGGCAGGGAGTGTAAAGATCTGCCGGCATTTATCATAAAAAGACTGCCTTTGCGTTATACTTATGATAATAACTATTTCAAAGATCCTTATCAGGGAATCCCCAAAGGTGGATATACACGTATTGTGAAGAAACTTCTGGAGGGTGTACAGGTATGTCTGAATACAGATTTCTTTGCAAACAGAGAAGAACTGACTGCACAGGCAGACAAAGTACTCTTTACAGGTATGATCGATGAATTTTATGACTATTGTTACGGAGAACTGGAATACAGATCACTGAAATTTGAGACAGAAGTGCTGGATATGGGAAATTATCAGGGCAATGCGGTTGTCAATTATACAGATTATGAAGTGCCGTATACAAGAATCATTGAGCATAAACATTTTGAATTTGGTACACAGCCAAAGACTGTGATCACCAGAGAATATCCGGCAGCATGGGAAAAAGGCAAAGAGCCTTACTATCCGGTCAATGATCCGAAGAACAGTGAACTGTTTGACAAATATGAACGCCGCGCATTAGAAGAGAAGAATGTGATCTTTGGCGGAAGACTCGGCATGTATCGCTACATGGATATGGATCAGGTTATTGAAGAGGCACTGTCTCTGGCAGAAACAGAGCTTACCTATGAAGAGCCATGAAAGTAAATTTTTGGATTGTAAGATAAAGGTAGCAAACAGTTACAGATAAAGTAACCGGAAAGGATAAATATATGACAGACACACCAATAATTGCTCTTTATTACAGAGAGCATGATCCGATGAAAAGAAAGATGTTTCTTGACCAGTCTATTGCTGCAGGCGAAGATGAGGTGGCAAATGCTGTCCGTAAGGAATTGTGGGAACTGCGTTACGGAGAACCTTCAGAGGCAGGTTCCGGTACACGTGCTGATGGGTATCTGGCGCTTTGGATGGCAATGGAATACAGCAAGGATACAGCGGGAAAGCTGTTTGGTTTAAAGAGAGCCAGAAAAGAAATCGGGAAAAATCTTACCAGGCTGAAATTCAGAGAAATGCAGGAGAAAAGTGAGCTTCACAGAGAACTGCTTTACAGAGAATGCTGCCATATGGTCAAAACCTATATGGAACTCTGTGAGAAGGATAAGGCCTATAACACGATCTTGTGCGGGATTGTCCATATCAGTGAGAAAAGTGCAAAGAGTAAGATTCAGAACGATATTTATACCACTGCCATTGCATTTCCGGAGGAAATCAACATGCAGGAAGAACTGGAAATGATAACAAGGGCAGCAAGAGAAGTTTATGAGGCACATTTCCCGGGAGAAGGCGGATTATAAAGAAAAGCCAAAAAAAAATTACTGGAGGCATACATGAACAAAGAAAATTTGACGGCTTATGAAGTTGTGACAGAAGAAAATCTGACAGATATCCATTCTACAGGCTGGCTTCTGCGCCATAAGAAAACAGGTGCAAGAGTTATGCTGATCGAGAATGATGATGAGAATAAAGTATTTAATATCGCATTCCGCACACCGCCTAAGGACAGCACAGGTGTGGCACATATCCTGGAGCACAGTGTACTCTGCGGTTCAAGGGAATTTCCATTAAAGGATCCTTTCGTAGAACTGGTAAAGGGTTCTCTGAATACGTTCCTGAATGCCATGACTTATCCGGATAAAACCTGCTATCCTGTAGCCAGCTGCAATGATAAGGATTTTCAGAATCTGATGCATGTTTATCTGGATGCGGTATTTTATCCGAATATCTATAAAAGAGAAGAGATTTTCCGTCAGGAAGGCTGGAACTATCATCTGGAACAGAAGGAAGGACCGCTGAAATATAACGGTGTTGTATATAATGAGATGAAAGGTGCTTTCTCCTCACCGGATGAAGTTCTGGAACGGGAGATTATGAATCACCTTTTCCCTGATACCACTTATGGATGTGAATCAGGTGGTGATCCGAAAAATATTCCGGATCTTACCTATGAGAATTTCCTGAATTTCCACAGAACTTATTACCATCCATCCAACAGCTATATTTATCTGTATGGAAATATGGATATGGAAGAGAAACTGGCATTCCTGGATGAGCATTATCTGTCGCATTTTGATTATCTGGATGTGGATTCTGTTATTCAGGAACAGAAAGCATTCGGAGCATGCCAGGATGTGACTCTTGAGTATCCGGTTGCTGAGAATGAGGGAGAAGAGGACAATACCTATCTTTCTTATAACATGGTTGTTGGAAATGCTGCGGACAGTCAGATGGCGATGGCATTTGAGGTATTGGATTACGCACTGTTAAGCGCACCGGGAGCACCGTTAAAGCAGGCACTTCTGGATGTAAAAGCGGGCAAGGATGTCTATGGATCTTATGATGATGGTATTCTCCAGCCATATTTTACAGTAATTGCAAAAGGTTCCAATCCGGACAGAAAAGAAGAATTTGTATCTGTAATCAGACAGGTATTGGGAGATATTGTTAAGAATGGAATTGACAGAAAAGCTGTAGAGGCAGGAATCAATTACTTTGAATTCCGCTATCGTGAAGCTGATTTTTCCTCTTATCCGAAAGGACTGATGTACAGTCTGGATATTCTGGGAGACTGGCTGTATGAAAAAGGAAATCCCTTTGCACAGGTACAGCAGCTTACAGTTTTTGAAAAACTGAAAAAGGCAGTAAACGCAGGATATTTTGAAGAACTGATCCGTAAATATCTTCTTGAGAATCCACATGGATGCATCATGACTCTTGTGCCGAAGAAAGGTCTGGCAGCCCAGCGTGAGAAAGAGCTGGAGGAGAAGCTGGAAGCATACAGAAGCAGTCTTTCTGAAGAACAGCTGGATGCAATGGTTGAGAAGACGAAAGCACTGGAAGCATATCAGGAAGCCGGCGAAGATCCAAAAGCACTGGAGTGCATTCCGATGTTAAAGAGAAGTGATATTAAAAGAGAAGCTGCAAAGATCATAAATGAAGAATTAACGGTAGATGACAGTCTGTTCCTTTACCATGACGTATGCACAAATGGCATCGGTTACGTAGACCTGATGTTTAAGACTGACAGTATTGCGCCTGAGCAGATTCCTTATCTGGGACTTTTGAAATCCGTACTGGGTTATGTGGATACAGAGAATTACACATACGGAGAACTGTTCAATGAAATCAATGCCAATACAGGCGGTATCAACTGTGGGGTAGAGGTTTTTGACAGAGCTGATTCTACAGAAGAGTTTCAGGCTATGTTCTCTGTAAGAGGTAAGGCACTCTATACAAAAATGGATTTCCTTTTCAAAATGATCGGGGAGATCCTGAACAGCTCGAAACTGGAAGATACCAAGCGTCTCTATGAGATTGTTGCATCTGTGAAGTCCAGGGCACAGGTAAACCTGACAGGTGCCGGACATTCCACTGCTGTACTCAGAGCAGCGGCATATTCTTCTCCGATGGCTGCATTCCAGGATGAGATGGCGGGAATCGGATATTATCAGTTTATCGAGAAACTGGAAAAAGATTTTGAACAGCGAAAAGAGGAAACTGTAGAAGAGCTTTGCAAACTGATGAAAGAAATTCTCCGTCCGGAGAACTTTATGATCAGTTATACAGGTGAGAGAGAGTCCCTGGAGATAGTTCAGAAACTGGCGGGAGCTGTAAAGGCAGGACTTGGCACAGAACCAGTGGAAAAATCGAAAGAGAAGCTGACCTGCACAAAGAAAAATGAGGGATTTAAGACTTCCGGACAGGTCCAGTATGTGGCTCAGACCGGTAACTTTAAGAAAAAAGGTCTGGAATATACAGGTGCACTGGAAATTCTGAAGGTTATCTTAAGTTATGATTATCTGTGGATGAATCTGCGCGTAAAGGGCGGTGCATATGGATGTATGAGCGGATTTAAGAGGAATGGTGAGAGCTATCTGGTATCTTATCGCGATCCTCATCTGAAACGTACACTGGATGTATATAAGGGGATTCCGGATTATATCCGCAATTTTCAGGCAGATGAGCGCGAGATGACAAAATATATCATTGGTACCATCAGCGGAAAGGATGTTCCCAGGACACCTCAGATGAAAGGTTCTGTTTCCAAGACAGCATATTTCTGCGGTGTGACAGAGGAGATGCTCCAGAAAGAACGTGATCAGATCCTGAATGCGTCTGCAGAGGATATCCATGCACTGGCCGAGATCATAGAGGCAGTTCTGGCAGCAGATCAGATATGTGTGGTGGGAAGCGAGAGCAAGGTGGCTGAGGCCTCTGATGTACTGATGGAAGTGAAACCACTGATCAATTGTTAAAAAAGGAAAGAACAGAATGAACGAAAATTTTAAATCCGGATTTGTAGCGATTATTGGACGTCCAAACGTAGGTAAATCCACTCTGATGAATCATCTCATCGGACAGAAGATCGCTATCACATCCAAGAAACCACAGACAACCAGAAACCGTATCCAGACCGTTTATACCTGTGACGAAGGTCAGATCGTATTTCTCGATACTCCCGGTATCCACAAGGCAAAGAATAAGCTGGGAGAATATATGGTTCAGGTGGCAGAGCGAACTTTAAAAGAGGTAGATGCCATTATGTGGCTGGTAGAGCCAAGTACCTTTATCGGGGCAGGAGAGCGTCATATTGCAGAACAGCTTCAGGGAATCGGAGTGCCGATAATTCTGATCATCAACAAAATTGATACTGTATCAAAGGAAGAAATCCTTCCTGCCATTGACACCTACCGAAAAGTATGCGATTTCGCAGAGATTATCCCATGCTCCGCACTGCGTGGACAGAATACACAGGATATTATCGGTTGTATCCTGAAATATCTGCCTTACGGTCCTATGTTTTATGACGAGGATACAGTTACTGATCAGCCTCAGCGTCAGATCGTGGCTGAGATCATCCGCGAGAAAGCACTTCATGCACTGGATGCGGAAATTCCGCATGGAATCGCAGTTGCCATTGACCGGATGAAAACACGTCCGGGAAAAAATCCAATCGTGGATATTGATGCGACAATTATCTGTGAAAGAGAGTCTCACAAAGGAATTATCATCGGCAAACAGGGTGCGATGTTAAAGAAAATCGGAAGTAATGCAAGATATGAGATTGAGCGTATGCTGGAATCAAAAGTGAATCTGAAGCTTTGGGTAAAAGTAAAGAAAGACTGGAGAGACAGTGATTTCCTTATCAAGAACTTTGGTTACGATAAGAAGGAAATCTAAATAAAAAGACAGTCAGGAAACAGAGAGAATGAGTGATTTGATAACTGTGCAGGGAGTAGTGCTCTCTGCCATGCCTGTGGGAGAATATGACAAGCGGATCGTCCTTCTCACCAGAGAAAGAGGCAAGATTTCCGCGTTTGCAAAAGGAGCCCGCCGCCCAAACAGCCAGTTTCTGGCGGCTGCCAATCCTTTTGTGTTTGGAACCTTTGCCCTTTATGAGGGGCGTTCCAGTTATAATCTGAATCAGGTATCCATCAGTCATCATTTTGTGGAACTGGCAGGCGAACAGCCTGGAATCTACTATGGATATTATTTTCTGGAACTGGCAGATTATTTCGGACAGGAGGGGATTGACGAGAAAGAATCTATGAACCTTCTGTATGTGACAGTGAAGGCACTTCTGAACCCGAATATTGATGACAGGCTGGTGAGGTGTATTTTTGAACTTCGTATGATGGCTGCACAGGGATTGTGTCCTTCACTGTTTCATTGTGTGTGCTGCGAAAGACAGCCTGTGGAGGGAGAAGAGCTTTTCTTTTCTCAGCAGAATCATGGTATTCTGGATAAAGCCTGTCTGGGACATGTAAATGATGCAAAGAGAATCTCAGCACCTGCATTATATGCCATGCAGTACATAGTAACTGCTTCTCTTGGGAAGCTTTATACATTTACTGTTACAGAAGAAGTACTCCATGAACTGGAACGTCATATCCATACCTATATTGCTGCGAACACTGAAAAACGGTTCAAAAGTCTGGAAATTCTGGAAATAATGAGCTGAGATACCTTGAAAAAGAAATCAGATACAGTTATAATAACGTTAATTGTAGCTGTTTATTACGTTAATCAAATAGCGGAATGGATTGTGAACCAAATTGCCTGACGGATATGAACAGTTACACGCATTTTATAAAAAGAACGAGGAGAATAGTCATGGAAAAAACAATGGACAAAATCATTGCGCTGGCAAAGGCAAGAGGATTTGTTTACCCGGGTTCCGAAATCTATGGTGGTCTTGCAAACACATGGGATTACGGTAATCTTGGTGTAGAATTAAAGAATAACGTAAAACGTGCATGGTGGCAGAAATTTATTCAGGAATCCCCATACAATGTAGGTGTTGACTGTGCAATTCTGATGAACCCGCAGACATGGGTTGCATCCGGACATCTGGGAAGCTTCTCTGACCCTCTGATGGACTGTAAGGAATGTCATGAACGTTTCCGCGCAGATAAGATCATCGAAGACTTCAGCCAGGAGAATGGCATTGAACTTGAGAGCTCTGTAGACGGATGGTCTCAGGAAGAGATGATGAACTTCATCAAAGATCACAATGTACCATGCCCTACATGTGGCAAACATAACTTTACAGATATCCGTCAGTTCAACCTGATGTTCAAGACATTCCAGGGTGTTACAGAGGATGCCAAGAATACAGTATACTTAAGACCTGAAACAGCACAGGGTATTTTTGTAAACTTCAAGAATGTTCAGAGAACATCACGTAAGAAAATCCCATTTGGTATCGGTCAGATCGGTAAATCTTTCCGTAACGAGATCACACCGGGTAACTTCACATTCCGTACACGTGAGTTTGAGCAGATGGAGCTTGAATTCTTCTGTGAGCCGGATACAGACCTTGAGTGGTTTGCATACTGGAAGAATTTCTGCCTGAACTGGTTATATTCTCTTGGATTAAAAGATGAAGAAGTTCGTTACCGTGATCATGACGCAGAAGAATTAAGCTTCTACAGCAAGGCTACCACAGACGTAGAGTTCCTGTTCCCGTTTGGATGGGGCGAGCTGTGGGGAATCGCTGACAGAACAGATTATGACCTGACTCAGCATCAGAATGTATCCGGACAGGATCTGACATATTTTGATGATGAGAAGAAGCAGAAATATATCCCATATGTAATCGAGCCGTCACTGGGTGCTGACCGTGTGGTACTTGCATTCCTGTGCAGCGCATATGATGAGGAAGTTCTGGATGCAGAGAAGAATGACGTTCGTACTGTCCTTCATTTCCATCCGGCACTTGCACCTGTTAAGATCGGTGTGCTTCCTCTTTCCAAGAAGCTTAATGAGGGTGCAGAGAAGATCTATCAGCAGTTAAGCAAGAAATATAACTGTGAATATGATGATCGTGGAAACATTGGTAAACGTTACAGAAGACAGGATGAGATCGGTACTCCGTTCTGTGTAACTTATGACTTTGAGTCCGAAAACGACGGAGCAGTTACAATCCGCGACCGTGATACTATGGAGCAGGTTCGTGTGAAGATTGATGAACTGGATGCATATTTTGCGGATAAATTTACATTTTAACTGAAAAAACAGCAAAGGAGCTGTATCGGATGGGAATCCGGGTACTCCTTTGCTGTTTTTTATTACAAAATACAGATTATAAAAATTCGTTACTGTTCACTCCGTTCTCAGCAACACGCTTCGCGATGCAGGAAATATGAACCTCCTTGTGCAATGCCCAAGGAGTATCGTTTGCTTCGCAAACTTAATTTATGCTAATCGCATAAATTCGCGCAGTATGTCTCGGGTTTTCTGTGACCTTCGCTCACAAAAAACACCTCGCGGGATATTACCAGTGAACAGTAACATAAATAATGCATTTAAGACAGTTTCAGGTTTCACACTCTGATGGGCCGGATTAAGATTCATTATTTACGAGGATTGCTATAATCACATCATTTTATCACATTCATCTCATTTTTTCCATACATAACAAAAAGCAGCCGGCAAAATCACAAAAATTTCACCAACTGCTTTCCATTACTATTATTGTTTGCTGCTTTTCACAACCTGTGCAGGGGACTTCCCTGATTCGGTTAAATCCTTAAGAAGGATACATCTTGGCAGACCTCCGTAACAGAGTGCCGTTCTCTTAACTTCATATCCATGGATTTCCATATTATGTCTGCTGAACTGATTATCCGGATGTATGGTGCACATCAGATAATAATATCTGTCTCTTATACACATCTCCGAGCCCACGAGACAAGAGGCAATCT
>ENA-OZDJ01000226-OZDJ01000226.1-human-gut-metagenome-genome-assembly--contig:-NODE-226-length-13708-cov-6.510218_pt1 | contig 13708 bp, 10 predicted proteins | sample MGYA00245058_ERZ653589 | MGnify/ENA primary metagenome ERZ653589 (study PRJEB26926, sample SAMN06165123) | human gut metagenome | biome: ENVO:00009003; feature: ENVO:2100002; material: ENVO:00002003... | reverse complement strand
CGAGATTGCCTCTTGTCTCGTGGGCTCGGAGATGTGTATAAGAGACAGCCGTCACGCTCCAGACCTTCCGCAACGACAAGTCGCAGGAGGAGGAGACCCAGGCCCAGTCGTCGGTCGTCGCCACGGCCTCGGGATACATCCTGGGCTTCGTGCTCTACATGTTCCTGCTGATCTACGGCTCGATGGTCATGCAGTCGGTCATCGAGGAGAAGAACAACCGCGTGCTCGAGGTGATGGTCTCCTCGGTGCGGCCCTTCGACCTGATGATGGGCAAGATCCTCGGCATCGCCTCGGTGGCCGTGGTGCAGATCGTCATCTGGGGCGTGCTGATCGTCGGCGTGGGCAGTTTCGTCATGCCGCAGCTCATGCCCGCCGAGGCGATGGCCGGCGTGGAGGCCGTGCGGCAGGGGATGCCCGACGCTGCGGCCGCGAGCGGCATGGACACCGAGATGCTGCAGGCCGTGGCCGCCGTCACGGACCTGGGCTATGTGGTCAAGATCTTCGTCTGCCTGCTGCTCTTCGTCTTCGGCGGCTACCTGCTCTACTCGGCGATGTTCGCCGCCGTGGGCTCGGCCGTGGACAACGTACAGGACGCCTCGCAGCTGCAGACCCCCATCACGCTGCCGATCATCCTGGCTCTGCTGATGATGCTGGCCGTGATCAAGGACCCCAACTCGCCGATGGCCTTCTGGTTCTCGATCATCCCCTTCACGTCGCCGGTGGTGATGATGGCCCGCATCCCCTACGACATCCCGCTGTGGGAGATCGCCCTCTCGCTTGCGGTGCTCTACGGCTCGTTCATCGGCATGGTGTGGTTCGCCGCGAAGATCTACCGCGTGGGCATCTTCATGTACGGCAAGAAACCGACCCTCAAGGAGTTGGTGAAGTGGATGCGCTACAAGTACTGATACCGCGTACGGGGACTTTTTGTCCGGGCGGCCGCATTTTTCTGTTATCGCAATAACAGATTCCTGAAATTTTTCATAATTTTGCCACCGGATGAAATCCGAAGGAAAAACATTCAACAAAACATCTAATATTCAAGAGCTATGATTTCGATCGACAACTACGATTTCAAAGGCAAACGCGCGATCATCCGCGTGGATTTCAACGTGCCCCTCAACGAGAAGGGCGAAGTGACGGACGACACCCGCATCCGCGCCGCCATTCCCACCATCAAGAAGGTGCTCGACGAAGGCGGTTCGGTGATCCTCATGTCGCACATGGGTCGCCCGAAGAAGAACCCCGATCCCAAATACTCCCTCGAACAGATCATCCCGGCCATCGAGAAGAACCTCGGCGTGAAGGTCGCCTTCGCCGGTGACTGCATGGGCGAGAAGGCCGCCGAGATGGCCAAGGCGCTCAAGCCGGGCGAGGTGCTGCTGCTCGAGAACCTGCGTTTCTACGCCGAGGAGGAGGGCAAGCCCCGCGGCCTGGCGGAGGACGCCACCAAGGAGGAGAAGGACGCCGCCAAGAAGGCCCTCAAGGAGGGTCCGCAGAAGGAGTTCGTCAAGAAGCTGGCCTCGTATGCCGACTGCTACATCAACGACGCCTTCGGTACGGCTCACCGCAAGCACGCATCGACCTACCTGATCGCCAAGCATTTCCCCAACGACAAGATGTTCGGCTACCTCATGGAGCGCGAGGTCAAGGCGATCTCGGCCGTCATGGAGAAGCCCGCACACCCGTTCTGCGCCATCATCGGCGGTTCGAAGGTGTCGTCGAAGATCGGCGTCATCAAGGCCCTGATCGAGAAGGTCGATTCGATCATCATCGGCGGCGGCATGACCTACACGTTCGCCGCAGCACAGGGCGGCAAGGTCGGCAATTCGATCTGCGAACCCGACATGTTCCCCGTGGCCCTCGAAATCCTCGAGCTGGCCAAACAGAAGGGTGTTGAGCTGGTCATGTCGCCCGACGCGCTGATCGCCGATGCCTTCTCGGCCGACGCCAACACGAACGTCGCCCCGGCCGACAACATCCCCGACGGATGGGAGGGTGTCGATATCGCCGACGAGGGCAAGAAGCGCTTCCGCGAGCACATCCTCGGCTGCAAGACGATCCTCTGGAACGGTCCGGTGGGCGTCTTCGAGATCGACAAGTTCGCAACCGGCTCGAAGGAGGTGGCCCTGGCCATCGCCGAGGCCACGAAGAAGGGCGCCTACTCGCTCATCGGCGGCGGCGACTCGGTGGCCTGCATCAACAAGTTCGGCCTGGCCGACCAGGTATCCTACATCTCGACCGGCGGCGGCGCCCTGCTCGAGTACATCGAATTCGGCACGCTGCCCGGCGTGGAGGCGATCCGGGAATAGGCCGACGGCCATCAAACATCAAAAAAAGCGAAACGGGAATCTCCGCGGAGATTCCCGTTTTCAAAACCCGAACAAAAACCGATATGAAAAAAATCATCCTTTTCGCAGCATCCCTGGCTTGTATGGCAAGTTGTCAGAATAACCCGACCAAGACCCCGGCCATCGACCTCACGAACTTCGACCTCTCGGTAGCCCCGAACGCCGACTTCTACCAGTATGCCACGGGCGGGTGGCAGGCCAAGAACCCGCTCAAACCCGAATATTCGCGCTACGGCGCCTTCGACGTGATCGCCGAGAACAACCAGAAGCGCATCAACAACCTGTTCCAGGAGATGGCCAAGATCGAAGCCGCCCCGGGCAGCGTCGAGCAGAAGATCTCCGACCTCTACAAGATGGGACTCGACTCGGTACGCCTGAACACGGAGGGCGCCGCCCCGATCCAGGACAAGGTCGCCGAACTGCTGGGCATCACCGACCGCGCACAGCTGACGGCCGCCATCGCCGGCCTGCACCACTCGGTGGCCAACCCCTTCTTCGGCATGGGCGTGCAGTCGGACCTGATGAACAGCGACATGAACGCCCTCTACATCTCGCAGAGCGGCCTGGGCATGGGTACGCGCGACTACTATGTCGATGAGTCGAACGCCCAGATCAAGAAGGCCTACGGCGAAATGCTCGCCAAACTCTTCACCCTGACGGGCATCGAGCAGGCCGAACAGGCCGCCGCTTCGGTCGTCGAACTGGAGACCAGGCTGGCCGAGAAGATGTGGTCGAACGTCGAGCTGCGCGACATCGTGGCCCAGTACAACCCGATGTCGAAGGCCGACTTCGAGAAGACCTACGACGCCATCGACTGGCCGACCTACTACAAGGCGATGGGTATCGGCGACTTCGACACGATCATCGTGACGACCCCTTCGGCCGTGGCCAACGCCAACGAGCTGCTGAAGAACGCCCCGATCGAGTCGCTGCGCTACTATCTGGCCGCACAGTACATCAACGCCGCCGCCGGCTACCTGAGCGACGATTTCCAGCAGGCCTCGTTCGACTTCTACGGCAAGGTGATGTCGGGCCAGCAGGAGCAGAAGCCCCGCTGGAAGCGCGCCATGTCGGTGCCCAACGGTACGCTGGGTGAGGCCGTGGGCGAGATGTACGTCGCCAAGTACTTCCCCGAGAAGGACAAGGAGCGCATGACGGAACTGGTCAAGAACCTGCAGACGGCCCTCGGCCAGCACATCGACGCCCTCGACTGGATGTCCGACACCACGAAAGCCAAGGCCCGCGAGAAGCTGGCGACCTTCACCGTGAAGATCGGCTACCCCGACAAGTGGAAGGACTACTCGACGCTCGAGATCGACCCGGCGAAGAGCTACTGGGAGAACATCGTCAATGCCAACATCTGGTATACGGAGGACAACATCGCCGACCTGGGCAAACCCGTGGACAAGGAGGAGTGGGGCATGACGCCGCAGACGGTCAATGCCTACTACAACCCGACGACCAACGAAATCTGCTTCCCGGCCGCCATCCTGCAGCCGCCCTTCTACAACCCCGACGCCGACGACGCGGTGAACTACGGCGCCATCGGCGTGGTGATCGGGCACGAGATGACCCACGGGTTCGACGACCAGGGCCGCCAGTTCGACAAGGACGGCAACATGAACAACTGGTGGACCGACGAGGACGCCGCCGCCTTCAAGGGCAAGACCGACATCCTGGTCAAGCAGTTCGACGCCATCGAGGTGCTGCCCGCCAAGGACGGCCAACCGGCGCTGCATGCCAACGGCTCGCTCTCGCTGGGCGAGAACATCGCCGACCAGGGCGGCCTGCGCGTAGCCTGGACAGCCTACCACAACTCGCTCGAGGGCAAGGAGAAACCCGCTCCGATCGACGGATTCACGCCCGAGCAGCGCTTCTACCTGGGTTACGCGACGCTGTGGGCCCAGAACATCCGCGACGAGGAGATCGCCCGTCTGACCAAACTCGACGTGCACTCGCTGGGCAAGTGGCGCGTAAACGCCACGCTGCGCAACCTGCAGACCTTCTACGACGCCTTCGGCATCACCGACGGTGCGATGTTCCTGCCCGAGGAGGAGCGCGTGATCATCTGGTAAGAGAACAAACGGCGGGGCCGGCAGCGGCTTCCCGCTCCGAAAAGAGAGGTCCGGAATCTTTCGTGGATTCCGGACCTCCTTTTTATCCGTTCCGCCCCGTTTTCGGCCTTTTTCCGCCCAACCTGCCGGTCCCGCAGCAACGGACGGAGCGGAGCCGGGGACGGAGAGTACGGTCAATAGAAGGTCCCTTTCGGGGCAAAGATCGCATACCCGAAGTTGAAAGTCAGGTACATGTTCTTCCAGTCCTTCAGATCGTACTTGGTCAGGGCGAGGCTCACGGGACCGATCGGCGAGTGGTAGACCAGCGACGCCTCGGCGATATAGTGCCACCTCCGGTCCGTGAGGCGGATGCCCGCCGGCGCCAGGACGCTGTCGTGCGGGGCGCGGAACATCGCATGGAAACCCGTCCGGAAGAAGAAGTTGGACATCAGGTCGAATGTCGGCATGACACCCGCGCCGACGAACCACGGGGCATGGAAGTCGGGCATGTAGATCATCTTCGCATGCTGCACGGGGGCATACGACGGCATCGACATCAGCGTGGCGTCCCAGGACCCGAAGTCGGGGTGGTTCGTATAGACCCCATCGAAACTGTATCCGAACGAGAACCAGCTGCTTTGCGGAATGTCGAAATACTGCGACCAGCAGAACCGCGCGCCGAACCAGTGACGCATGCCCGGCGAGTAGAAGCGCTCGGCATCGTAAAGCCGCACCTTCTCACGTCCCGTAACGTAGATTCCCGACAGACGCAGGTCCGAACCGCGCCGCGGGTAGAGGAACTTGTCGAGCGTATTGCGGGCCACCTCGGCCTTCAGGCCGAAAAAGCGGAAGCGCGTGAGGTCCGTATCGTCGGCGAAGAGATCCTCCGAGTCGTAGCGGTAGTTCACATGCCCGGCATTTGCCCGGAGCGTCACCACGCTGCGGTGCGTGAGCGGCATGCCCGCAGCCAGCGAGAAGAAACTCTCGCTCTCCTTGACCTGCTCCGTATTGTCGATCTTCGTCACGTTGCCGAAGGAGCCGTGACGCAGGTTGTGGACTGAAAAGTTATAGGAGTAGTCGAGAAAAAGCGGTTCGACGAGGTAGAAGTCGGTGCGCCCGCCGAGTTTGCCCCACGTGTAGAGCGGCCCCAGGTAGAGCTCTGCCCCGAGCCGCTGCCCGACACGACCGATCCGCTGGTAGTTCATCCCGATGTAGGCCTGGTTGAAGGCCGTCGAAGAGATGTTGCCGCCGATCGTGATCCGGAAGTTCGGACGCGTGTGGAACCGGGCCTGGAACGAATAGCGGCCCCGCAGCGAGTCGTAACGCACATGGGGAAAATCCATCGTGAACTCCCCGCCGGCCAACACTTCGAAGAGGTTGTCGCGCAGTTCGGCGAAACCCATCGGGCGCTGGTGCCCGGGCGTGCGGCGGTCCACCTGCACGAAGTCGCGGATGTAGGAGCGTTGCGCCTGCGAAAGCCCTTCGAGCTTGTAGTCGTCGAACAGGAGCTTTGGGCAGCGCTCCCGGAAGGCCGCACGCCGGGCCTCGTAGTAGGCCGTATCGCGGCGATCGGTAATACGCTCGAGGATCTGCGGCATCGCGGCCATGGCATCGGCATAACCCGAATCCATGATCTCGACCGCCCGGTCGAAATCGAGCATGCCGGCATCGACCCCGCGGCGGATCGTGATGCTCCGCCCCTCGGGCAGCGTATAGTCGGTCTCCTGCATGGCCAGCATGAAGGCCTGGTCCATGAGGTTGCTCTCGACGCTGGGCGGCGTGTTGCCGGCCGTGCAGATCGAGCCGACAATCAGGTCGGGGGAGAACACCTCGTCGAGGGGTCTCCACGGAAAGTTGTCGTAAATGCCGCCGTCGTAGAGCAGCATCGAGTCGATACCCATCGGCTTGAAGACCAACGGAATGGCCATCGACGAACGCACTGCCTCACTCAACTCGCCCCGCCGCATCACCACCGGACGGCGGTGGTTCATGTCGCTGGCCACGCAAAGGAACGGCACCATCAGACGGTCGAAATCACCGTCCGAGGCGGTCGTCGCCGGAGCAAAGAGTTCGGTCAGCGCCAGGTCGATCTGCGTCGAGGAGATGAGGTTTTTGGGAACCTGAAAACGTTTTCCGGCCGGGCCTTCGACATCGATCAGCAGGCTCAGGAACGAGGGGTTGTTGCCCACCTGCCGGTAGTAATCCATGTACTTGTTGGGGTCGATACGTCCCGAAACCCACTCCTTGACCACACCCGAACTGACGATGGCCCGCATTTCGGCAGGGGAGTAGCCCGCAGCATACATCGCCGCGATGATCGACCCCATCGAGGTGCCGGCCACACAGTCGATCGGCACGCCGTTCTGCTCGAGCGCCTCCAGCACGCCGATGTGGTAGAGTCCCTTCGCGCCGCCGCCGCTCATCACCACACCCACCCGCTGGGCCGCCGCAGGGAGCATCCCGGCAAGCAACAGCAGGACAAATACGAGGGATTTACGCAACATATCTCAATTTTTTTATAACTTTGCACGTTACATGGGGTGCAGAGCACTTCAAAAGTAGGAAAAAAAGGAAAACGAACAAAATATGATCGACAAAATCAATGAACTCCTCCGACGTGTCGAAGAGTTCAAACCGAAAGCAGCCGCCGAACTCGAAGAGTTCCGCATCAAGGTCCTCGGCAAAAAGGGCGAACTGAACGCCCTGATGGAGGAGTTCAAGAGCGTCGCTCCCGAAATGAAGCGCGAACTCGGACAGCAGCTCAACCGCCTGAAGAACGAAGCCACGGAACGGATCAACACGCTGCGCGGACAGCTGCAGAACGCCGCCGAGGACAACCGGACCGCGGAGGAGGACCTGACCCGCCCGGGATCGGCCGAACACCTCGGTTCGCGCCACCCGATCGCGCTGGTCAAGAACCAGATCGTCGATATCTTCTCGCGTCTGGGCTACACGGTGGCCGACGGCCCGGAGATCGAGGACGACTGGCACGTCTTCTCGGCGCTCAACTTCCCGCCCGAACACCCGGCACGCGACATGCAGGACACCTTCTTCATCGAGAAGGACCCCGACATCCTGCTGCGCACGCACACCTCGTCGATCCAGGTACGCACGATGGAGCGCCAGAAGCCGCCCATCCGCGTGATCTGCCCCGGCCGGGTCTTCCGCAACGAGGCGATCTCCTACCGCGCCCACTGCATCTTCCACCAGATCGAGGGCCTCTACATCGACGAAGGGGTCTCGTTCGCCGACATGAAGCAGTCGCTGCTCTACTTCGCCAAGGAGCTCTTCGGCGAGCAGACGGCCATTCGCATGCGCCCCTCCTACTTCCCCTTCACCGAACCTTCGGCCGAGGTGGACGTCTCGTGCAACCTCTGCGGCGGCAAGGGATGCCCGGTCTGCAAGGGCACGGGATGGCTCGAGATCATGGGTTGCGGTATGGTAGACCCCAACGTTCTGAAAGCCAATAATATCGATCCTGAAAAATACTCCGGATTCGCATTCGGCATGGGCATCGAACGAATCGCCATGCTCAAATACGGCGTCAAGGACCTGCGCCTCTACTTCGAAAACGACGTGCGCTTCCTCCACCAGTTCGACCAGGCGCTCTAAACCTCCTGTAGGCATGAAACGGTTGATGGCGACATGTCTTCTGGGTGCGCTCTTCACCACAGCCTTCGTGGCGGGGAAGGGCACTCCGACCATGCCTGCATATCCCGACTCGCTGCCGAGCGTATGGTTCTACACCGAGGGCATCAAGCAGCAGACCATCACGGGCGATACACTGCGGGCCCGCAAACTCTTCGCCGAGGCCATCCGGCGCGACTCGAACTACGCCCCGGCCTACTTCGAGTTGGTATCCAACGGAATGTATGCCTCGCCCGAAGAGGCCGTCGAGCTGGCCGGACGCGCCTACCGACTCGATACGGCCAACAAGTGGTACCATCAGTTCTACGGCCAGACGCTCGTCTTCGCAGGAGAGTACGACCGGGCCGTTCCCGTCTACCGCAGCCTGATCAACCGTTTCCCCAAGGAGCCGGACTTCTACCGGATCCTCGCGGCGCTCTACGAGCAGACCCGACAGCCCGCCGAGGCCGTGGCCCTGCTCGACTCGGCCGAGGTGCGTTTCGGACGCATTCCCGTGCTGAACAGCATGAAGCGCCGCCTGCTCGTGGCCACCGGACAGATCGGCCGGGCGCTGGATGAGGCCCGGCAGGAGGCGGCGGCAACCCCCTACGAGCCCGAACCCCATGTGGCGCTGGCCAACCTCTACGCCGCAGACGGACGCGACTCGCTGGCCCGCGCGGAGTTCGACGAGGCGCTGCGGATCGACTCGACGAACCTCGCAACGCTCATGTCGCTGGCCGACTACTACACCTCCCGGCAGGACTACCGCTCGCTGCTGGCCGTCTCGCGGAGGCTGTTCCTGGCCGACGAGCTCCCGCTCGAGACGAAGATCCGCCAATTCGAACAGTACACCTCGGACATCCGCTTCTACCGCGAATACTACCTGCAGCTCAACGACCTGGCCTCGGTGCTGGCCATCAAGTATCCCGACGACAAGCGCGTCGTGGAACTCTATGCCGGCCACCTGATCGCCTCCGGGGAGCTGGACCAGGCCCTTGCGCTCTACAAGAGCCATCTCGACGACCAGCCCCCCGTGGAGGAGTACTACCGCACGATCATCGACATCGAGAGCTACAAGAAGCGGACCGACTCGGTCGGCCGCTACGTCGTGAAGGCCATCGGGCTCTTCCCCGACCGGATCGACTTCCGGCTGGCCAGGGGACATGTGGCCAGCCTATCGGGCGATTACGACCGGGCCCTCGGGGCCTATGAAGAGTCGCTCGCGTATGCCTCGACGGATTCGCTGCGCAGCGTGGTCTGGGGCATGATCGGCGACACGTGGCACCTGAAGGCCACCGAAGGTGTCACCGACTGGGACGAGCGGATGGACCTCGGGACGGTCAAGCCCACGGCCGCATTCCGCAAGGGGATGAAACGCTGCTACAGTGCCTATGAGCGCAGCCTGCGCTACGACCCCGACAACACGATGGTGCTGAACAACTACGCCTACTTCCTCTCGGTCGAGGGACGCGACCTGGAGCGGGCGCTGGCCATGGCCAGCCGTGTCGTGGCGCTCGAGGACGGCAACCCGACCTACCTCGACACCCACGCCTGGGTGCTCCACAAGTTGGGACGCACGGACGAAGCCAAAAAAATCCAGCAGCGCGCCGTGGTGCTCGACGGGCAGAAATCGCCTTCGCTGCTGGCCCACTACGGCGATATTCTCCATGCACTGGGCGAACAGTTCATGGCCGAAATCTACTGGCGCCAGGCGCTGGAGAAGGGATACGACCCCGCATTGATCGAACTCCGCCTCAAACAGCCGGCCGCTGACCGAAACTCCGAAAAGACAAGCCGATGAAGAGTCTACGCATGCTGATTCCGATTCTGCTGTTGCTCTGCGCGGCCGGAACGGCCTCGGCGCAGAACGACGCGCGCGTGGCCGAGCAGAAGCGCGTAATCGCTGCCCTCGAGAAAAAGATCGCCGCCGAGGAGCAGGAGATCGCCCGCCTGCGCAAGGGACGCTCCTCGACCGAGGAGCAGGTGCGCCGCCTGGCCCGGCAGATCGACTCGCGGAGCCAACTGCTCGACGCCACGGAGAAGGAGGCCGCACAGCTGCGCGGGGAGATCGCCCGCACGGACAGCGTGGCGGGGGATCTCGCGGCCAGACTCGAAAGCAACCGGCAGCAATATGCGGAGATGGTGCGCGAAGCCTACCGCAACTACCGCCAGAACAACTACCTCACCTACCTCTTCTCGGCCCGCGACTTCGCCGACGTGGCGCGCCGCATCACCGACCTGAGGGCCGTGGCCGCCCTGCGTGAGCGCAAGCTCCGCGATATCCGGAGCCTGGCCGACGAGGTGCGCACCGAACAGGAGACACTCGCACGCCGGCGCAGCGAACTTGACTCGGTCTCCATGCGGCTCACGGCGCAGCGCGAGAAGCTGCAGCGCGACTCGCGGAACGCCAAGGCGACGATCCAGCAGCTCTCGAACCGCGAGAAGAGCGCCCTGCAGCGCAAGATAGAGCAGGAGCAGCAGCTCGACGTGGCGATCAGCGAACTGCGCAAACTCTCGAAAGGAAACAAGGAGGGCGCCTCGTTCTCGTCAAAGACCTCCGGACTGCGGCTTCCCGTCGTGGGCGGCCGCGTGAAGCGATACAAAGGCAACATGGCCGAGATCTCCGGACCGAAGGAGGCGCAGGTGATCTCGATCTACGACGGCAAGGTCGTGGAGACCAAACGCAACCGCATCACGGGCAAATACGAGGTATTCATCGCCCACGGCGAATACATCACCTCCTATGCCAACCTCGGGTCGGTCTGCGTCGGGAAGGGGCAGAAGATCGCCCGCAACCAGCAGATCGGAACCATCGGTTCGTCGGTCGATTTCGAGACGATGCAGACCGAATACCGGATCGTGTTCGGCATCTATCCGCCCGATCCGAAACAGACGATGCGGGCCGAAAACTGCTTCAAGCGGTAGACTCTCCGGGTCTGCGAAGAATCCCCGCAAAGGGCATTCCGGAGGCGAAATTCCGCTCCAAACCGTTTCTGCGGAATCCTCTCCACACGGAGAGGCAAAGACAAAAAACAAGGCTGAAAAACGATAAAGAGAAGCAATGGCTGTACGCTACTACAACGACGATTGCAAATACCGCCTGCCGCAAAAGCGGCTGACGGCCGAATGGCTGCGCCGCGTGGCCGAGGAGGAGGGTTATGTGCTGGGCGACGTGAGCTACATCTTCTGCTCGGCACAGCGGCTGCTCGAGATGAACCGGCAGTACCTCGGACACGACTACTTCACCGACGTCATCACGTTCGACTACAGCGACCGCAGCGACACGCGCATCGTCTCGGGTGACATCTTCATCGACGTGGAGACCGTGGCCGACAACGCCCGGCAATACGGCGCCACGGCGCTCCAGGAGATGCGCCGCGTGGTGGTCCACGGCGTGCTGCACCTCTGCGGCCAGGGCGACAAGACGCCCCGCAGCAATGCCCAGATGCACCGCAAGGAGGACAAGTACCTGAAATTCTGGGAAAAAGAAGAGTAAGACGCAGGCGCGGAGACAGTACGGCACCCGAAACAGCCGTCAGGACCGTGTCGCGGCAAGAGAGACAAAACACCATGACGCTCGATTACGACATCATCGTCATCGGCGGCGGACACGCCGGCTGCGAAGCGGCCGCGGCTGCCGCGCGGCTCGGTTCGCGCACGCTGCTGCTGACGATGGATATGGAGAAAATGGCGGCCATGTCCTGCAACCCGGCCGTCGGAGGAGTAGCTAAAGGACAGATAGTCAGAGAGATAGACGCATTGGGAGGTCAAATGGGACGCATCACCGACCTCTGCTCGATCCAATTTCGGATGCTCAACCGCTCGAAGGGGGCTGCGATGTGGAGTCCGCGTGCCCAATGCGACAAGAGCCGCTTCTCGAGGGAGTGGCGGCATACGCTCGAGAACACCCCGAACCTGCACATCTGGCAGGATGCCGCCACCGAACTGCTCTTTACGGAAGGAGCGGGGGAGGAGCGGCCGCACATCCGCGGAGTGAAGAGCCGCATGGGGGTGGAGTTCTCCTGTCGGGCCGTAATACTCACGGCCGGGACCTTCCTCGAGGGTCTGATGCACTGCGGATCGGCCCACGCCGAAGGAGGACGCGCCGGAGATGCCGCCTCGCACGGCATCACCGAATCGCTGTGCCGCATGGGATTCGAAGCCGGGCGGATGAAGACCGGAACCCCGGCACGACTCGATGCCCGCTCGATCGACTTTTCCCGGCTCGAACCCCAATACGGAGACGAGAAACCGGCCAAGTTCTCGTTCGCATCGGAGATCCGGCCCGTCGAGGAGCAGATGCCCTGCTACCTGGTCTACACCTCGCCCGAGGTGCACGAGACACTGCGCAGCGGATTCGCTGAATCTCCCCTGTTCAACGGTACGATCCGCGGCATAGGGCCGCGCTACTGTCCCTCGATCGAAGACAAACTCCGCACATTCGCAGACAAGGAGCAACACCAGTTGTTCCTCGAACCCGAGGGTTGCTCGACAAACGAATACTACCTCAACGGATTTTCGTCGTCGCTGCCGTGGGAGGTGCAGTGGAAAGCGCTGCATCAAATCCGCGGATTCGAAAATCTGCATATCTACCGACCGGGATATGCCATAGAATACGACTATTTTCCGCCCACACAACTGCACCATTCGCTCGAAACCAAGCGGGTGGCAGGTCTCTACTTCGCCGGACAGGTCAATGGCACGACCGGGTACGAAGAGGCGGCGGCACAGGGCCTGATGGCCGGAATCAATGCACACCGGGCACTGGCAGGGGAGGAGGCCGTCGTACTCCGCCGCGACGAAGCATACATCGGAGTGCTGATCGACGACCTGGTGACCAAAGGGGTAGACGAGCCCTACCGCATGTTCACCTCGCGCGCCGAATACCGCATCCTGCTGCGACAGGACAATGCCGACCTGCGGCTCACTCCGCTCGGATACGAAATCGGTTTGATTTCGGAGAAAAGATATGCAGAATTCGTACAAAAAAAATCACTCGTAGAATCGCTTGTAGCATTTGCACGTGAACTGAGTGTCAAAGCAGCCGAAATTAACGACTATCTGAAAACGATCGGATCGGAGCCGCTGACACAGGGTCGCAAGCTGCACGACATCCTGATGCGCAACAATACGAGTTTCGAAACGCTTCAAGAGGTGTTGCCGAAGCTGAAAAAATTCATCGAGAAAAACGGGATGAACGAAGAGGTAATCGAGGAGGCGGAGATACAGATCAAATACAAAGGGTATATCGAACGCGAGAAATTCATTGCTGAGAAGCTCCACCGCCTTGAAAATATCTCCATTCCCGATCATTTCGACTATTTTTCAATGAATGCACTGACCATCGAAGCCCGGCAGAAACTAGACCGGATCCGTCCGACAACGATCGGACAGGCATCGCGCATCCCGGGCGTATCACCGGCCGACGTCAATGTTTTGCTTGTTAAATTCGGCAGGTAAACGTTCCACGTGGAACACGAAAGCAAACAAACCGATAAATACATAAACAAGAAACAAAAAAGTTTGTTCCACGTGGAACATCAATTCGAGCCATATTAATATAAAATAAAGAAAAACCCGCCAGAATTAGCGGGTTTTTCTTTTAAAGTCCGTAAAGAAATCAGAGTACTATCGTACACCAACCGTACTTGTCCTCCGAACGGCCGTACTGAATAT
>ENA-OZDJ01000217-OZDJ01000217.1-human-gut-metagenome-genome-assembly--contig:-NODE-217-length-14125-cov-4.022814_pt1 | contig 14125 bp, 9 predicted proteins | sample MGYA00245058_ERZ653589 | MGnify/ENA primary metagenome ERZ653589 (study PRJEB26926, sample SAMN06165123) | human gut metagenome | biome: ENVO:00009003; feature: ENVO:2100002; material: ENVO:00002003... | reverse complement strand
CAGGTAGGAGGTGGATTTGGAAATGGCCCCTGTGGCTTTTCCGCCGTGTTCGGCGATCAACCGCTCAAAGTGGTCCCGCGGCTGGCTGAGCGTGCCGGTGATGACAAAGGTTTTGCCGGACAGGATGCCTGCCGGGATTTCCAGAAGGTTGGCCCTGTATGACTGGGACTGTGGATTGATTCCCAGCCTGTGGAGAACGTCCAGCGTATGATGGCCGGCGGCGGAGGTGAAGAAGCTGTTGAGGGATTTGGCGGCAGCCACCCCTATTTCCGAGCCGTAACTGAGTTTTCCCGTGTTTTTCCGGAGATAGCCCGTTTCCAGATAGGGGCCGGTCAGGGCATCTATTTCATCCGTCAGTTCCTTGTAGCGCTGTTGCGCTTCTTCTGCGGAGAGCGTGCCTTCCCGGACCGCTTTCCGGTTTTCACGGGTGTTGGGGTTGGCCTTGAGCGCCGATTCCACCAGTTCATCCAGGCGGATGATGTCCCGGATGTACGGTGATTCCGCCACATGGTCCAGGTCCGGGTGGGTATCCGCCAGCGCCTTGGCGACCACTTCCCCGATCTGGGGAATGCCGAAGGCGATGAGCCAGCGTTCCAGAGGGAGTTCCCGCGCGTTTTTCAGGGCGTCCAGGGCTTTCTGCGCATTTTTTTCCCCGTAGCGGCGCGGTTCTTCCGCCGTTCCCAGATTGAGGTTGGCAAGCTGTTCCAGCGTCAGGGAGAAAAGGTCCAGCGCGGAGGCGGCCAGGCCGGAGCCCCGCAGGGCCTCCGCTACGGATGAACCGATGCTTTCCACATCCAGCGCGGCGCGGGAGCAGAAGTGGGTGATGCCCGTGACGGCCTGGGCCGGGCAGGTGAAGTTGGTGCAGCGCCATGCTACTTTCCCTTCCTCTTTCATGATGGGGTTGCCGCAGGCGGGACAGAGGCCGCCCGTAGCTTCCAGAATGCTGTACGGCTTTGAGTTTTCCGGCCTCCTGGAGAGGTTTACCTTGAGTACGGCGGGGATGATTTCCCCCGCTTTTTCCACCAGCACGGTGTCACCGATGCGGACGTCCTTGCGGTCGATTTCATCCTGGTTGTGGAGGGTGGCCCGCGCCACCGTGGAGCCGGAGAGCAGCACGGGCCGGAGTTCCGCCACCGGGGTGAGCACGCCCGTGCGCCCCACCTGGACGACGATGTTCAGCAGGGTGGTTTCCTTCTGTTCCGGGGGGAATTTGTAGGCGGCGGCCCAGCGGGGGGCGCGCGCCGTGGCCCCCAGCGCTTCCCGCGTGGCCATGGAACGGATTTTGATGACGGCGCCGTCCGTGCCGTAGGGCAGGGAGTGGCGCCCCCTGTCGATGTCGCGGACGGCCTGGCGGGTGGTTTCCAGCGTGTCCGTATAGTGTACCGGTTCATTGCAGGGAATGCCGCAATGGCGGAGCATGTCCCAGAAGTCTTTTACATCCTTGAGTTCCGGTCCTTCGTAAGCGCCCAGCCCGTGGGCCAGGAAGGCCAGGGGACGCGCCGCCACCTGCCGGGGGTCCAGCTGCTTGAGCGTTCCTGCGGTGGCGTTGCGCGGATTGGCGAAGGCGGCCAGACCTTCCGCGTCCCGCTCTTCATTGAGCTTGGCGAAAGCTTCGTTGGGCATGAAGACTTCTCCGCGCACTTCCAGCACGGCGGGAGCGTTTGCCGGAAGGGTCAGGGGAATGGTGCGGATGGTGCGCACGTTGGCCGTTACGTCGTCCCCCACCTCGCCGTCCCCGCGCGTGGCCGCATAACTCATGCGCCCGTTGCGGTACATGATGGACAGGGCCACGCCGTCGATCTTGGGTTCCACGGAGACGGGAACGGCGTCCGTTCCCAGCGTCCGGACCAGCTTATTGTAGAATTCCACCAATTCCTCGTCCGGAATCAGGGCGTCCCGCTGTTCGAAGATGTCGTCAATGGAGAGCATCGGAACGGCGTGCCTGATCTGATTGAACCCCTGGAGGGGGGCGCCCCCTACGCGCCGCGTGGGGGAATCCGGGTCCGCCAGTTCGGGATGGTCCCGTTCCAGTTTTTCCAGTTCCAGGAAAAGGGCGTCGTACTCCGCGTCGGAGATTTCCGGTTCCGCCTGTTCATAATACAGCCTGTTATGGCGGCGCAGCTCCGAGCGCAGAAATTCCGCGCGCCGGCGCACGGCTTCCTCTTCCGTTCCGTCCTGCCTGCGGCCTGCCAGGGAAAAAAGGTCTTCCTCCATGAAGGGAATGAGTGAAAAAGGTTGCTATTTGCTCAGTTTGATGACGGAACAGGGAGATTTGGAGTGTTCGTGGGCTTTGAACAGGATTTTTCCATCCGCAATGGGCAGGGCGGCATTGTCGCCCAGCAGGACCGCTTTGGTATAGCCTGCCGGCAGGGTGACGGAGACTCCTTCATCGTCCTCATATCCGGTGGCGTCCAGGGGCTGCATGCGGGCGTATTCCGTGCCTTCCGTCAGTTCCTTCATGGTTCCTTCGCTGGGCGGTTCCGCGGGGCCCTTGTCCGGCGGGGGGATCAGGAAAACGAAGATGTCCCCCTGTTCATTGATGGAAGCGGGCTGGTCCAGTTCCGTCCAGGCGCGTGTGCCGTACACGGCTTCCGCATTGAGTTTGAGCCACTGTCCCACGCCGCGCATGGCGGCGGCCACTTTTTCCGGAACGGTGCCGTCCGCCTTCGGGTTGACGTTCAGCAGCAGGTTGCCGCCTTTCGTGACGCATTCCACGAGTTTTTCGATGATGACCTCCGGGGATTTGACATTGGTGTCATAGCGGTTATAGCCCCATTTGTCGCTCACCGTCATGCAGGTTTCCCAGTCCACGCCCGGATAGCCGTGCCGCGGAATGAAGCGTTCCGGCGTGATGTAGTCCCCGCAGCGCAGGTCCAGGGTGCCCGCCTGGTTCTGGTTCAGTCCGGAGTAGGCGTACAGGCGGTTGTTCATGATGACGCCGGGATTGAGAGAGCGTGCCATTTCCATGAGTTCCGGGGCCTTCCAGCCCTTTTCCCCTTCCATGGCCCCTTGGGAGTAGTCCCACCACATGATGTCTATGGGGGCGTAGCTGGTCATCAGTTCCCTCACCTGGGCGTGCAGGTATTTCTGGTAGGCGGCGTGGTCGCGCGGAATGTTCTTTTTTTTGAGCATTTCCGCCTGTCCGGCGGGGTAGCAGAGGTCCGGGCAGATCGTGTTGTCGTAGGACGGGTGGTGCCAGTCGATCACGGAGTGGTACAGGCCTACCTTCAGGCCGCGCTTGCGGCAGGATTCCGCATATTCCCGGACGATGTCCCGGTCGATCTGGCTTTTGGCGTCATAGTCCGTCTGTGCGCTATCGAAGAGGCCGAAACCTTCATGGTGCTTGCTGGTGAGCACTACGTACCGGCAGCCCGCATCCCGGGCCAGCTGGGCCCATTCTTCCGTGACTCCTTCCCGCGGCTTGAAGAGGGGGAGCGCTTCGGAGGCGTACGTGTCCGTATCCACTTCCACGTTTTTCTGAATCCATTCGGAACCGCCGGGCTTGCCCTTCCATTCTCCGGCCAGTCCGGAGTACAGGCCGTAGTGAATGAACATGCCGAATTTGGCGTCCCTCCACCACTTCATGCGCCGGTTGCGTTCCGCTGCGGTTTCCCTGACGGCGGCATGGTTGGAGTCGGCGGCCATGGGCAGTCCCGGAACTGAAGGGGAGAATACATGGTTCCATGGTTCCGCATGGGACCCGGCGGGGGCAGGGGGTGTGCCCCCGTCTGCTTTGTGGATGGAACTTTCCTGTTTTAGTTCCCGCAAAAATCCTTCGTCCAGGGCCAGCGTCGGCTGGCCGTTTTCCCGGACGATTTTGGTGACGGGCTGCTGGGACCAGGCCGGAAATCCCAGGGAAAGAGCCAGTGCGGCGATTGTGGAAATGTTCATGGTTTTGCGGAAAATAGGTGCTGGTTCTGTAAAGGGAAGAGGAAGGCGGCGCAGATCAGACAACGTCCGTGTCCGCGTAACTGCCCAGGATTTTCAGCATGGAACAGTGCTGTTCCAGTTCCTCCAGGGTTTCCCGGAGCGGGGATTCCAGGGCGTGTCCCACGGCGTCTATATGGAAGACGTATTCCCAGTTGATGGCTTTGGAAGGGCGGGATTCAATGCGTATCAGGTTGATGCCGTGCCGCTGGAAGCAGTCGATTACTTCCGCCAGGGTTCCCGGCTTGTGCTGGATGCGGATCAGCAGGGAGGTGCGGTCCCGGCCGCTGGGCCGGGTGTCCTGGCGGCCGATGACGGCAAAGCGCGTGGTGTTGCATGCCTGGTCCTGCACGTCTTCCTCCAGAATGTTCAGGCCGAACAGTTCCGCCGCGAGGGGACAGCCCAGGGAGGCCGCGCCCATGGCGGCGTTTTCCTTGGCCAGGATGCTGGCCTTGGTGGTGGAGGAGGTTTCCACGAGCTCCGCATTCGGGTAACGCCGGAGAATCCAGTCCCGCGTCTGTCCGAGAACTTGGGGATGGGAATAAAGGATGCGGATGTGTTCGCGCGGAATGGCGGCCATCAGGCTGTTGCGGATGTTCAGATTGATCTGGGCGCAGATTTTCAGACTGGAGGTGGCAAAGAGGTCCATGACGGCGGTCACGGAGCCTTCCGAGGAGTTTTCTATGGGCACCACGCCGTATTGGGCTTTCCCGCGGTCCACCATGTCAAACACGTCCTTGAAGCTCTGGCAGGGAATAAGCTCGCAGCTTTTTCCGAATTGCTTGAGCGCCGCCTGGTGGCTCCAGGTTCCCTTGGGGCCCAGGTAGGCGATGGTCAGCCCTCCTTCCAGGAAGAAGGAGCAGGAGATGATTTCCCGGTAAATGGCTTGCAGGGAGGATTCCGGGAGAACGCCCGCATTCAGGCGGTTCAGCTTGCCCAGCAGAGCCGTTTCCCGTTCCGGAACGAAGATGGGGGAGTTGTCCGCTTTCTTGATCCGGCCGACTTCATGAACCCATTGGGCACGGGTTTTAAGCAGTTCCACGATTTGGGCGTCCACCTCGTCAATGGCCAGCCTCGCCTTGGTCAGGGCGATGGTCTGTTCGTCCGTTTTTCCGTTTTTCTGCTGCGGGGCGGGGGTGTCCGGAGAGGGGGATTCTCCGTGGTGCGTGTTCTCCATGTCTCTGTGCGGGGTATGCGTTGAAAGTCGGTTCAGGGTAGCGGTTCCCCGTCTGCAAATCAAGTTCAAAGGCCCGGAGCTCCGGCTGCGGATTGATCCTGCCTGGACGAGACGTTTCTAGTAAGTTGAGGACTATTCAACAGGATGAAAATACCATTGTTAATAACTGCCGCGGCCATGATGTTTTTCTGCCGTTTCTTTGAGGAATTGAAGGAAGAGTCGCAGTGTCTTGAAATAAACAGCCGCGGTAAAAGGCCTTTGGCACTCTGCCGTGGGAGCCGCAGTGTTGCTTGTGCGATTGAATGGCTCTGAAAAAGTGGAGGACAGAGTGGTCCGCCTGCGGAAGGGAAGGAGGACGCATATGCACGATCTACGCAGCATGCAGGTTTTTCCAGGGGGGCGTGTTCCTGCATTCCTTGTTGACGTTTTAGTGGATAATTGATAATGAACAATATGATGAAAAAATCTATCAAGATATGTTCACTTGCTCTGGTTTTGGCCGGCTGCGGCGTTGCACGAACTTTTTCCGTGTATGCCGATGCTCCGGCCGCCAAGGTGGAGGACGCCGCTTCTTCTCCGGTGGGAAAAGCTCTGGAAAAAGCCGATTATCTGACCAAGGACAGGCCGAATACGAAGGCCAGGTATTACCTTTTTCTTTACTCGGCAAGCTGGTGCGGCCCCTGCCGCAGGGAGATGCCCCATGTCGTGCGGACCTACCGTAAGATACGGCAGTCGGACGATGTGGAACTGGTGCTGTTTTCCTGCGACAAGACGGAAGAGGCCGCCAAGGCATGGGCCAAGGAGGAACGGATGAAATTCCCCATCATCAAGCCCAAAAAGGGCAACGGCATTCCCGGTTATGCCCCCGGCGGGACGATTCCGCGCCTGGGCATTGTGGACAATACGGGCAAGCCCGTGATTACCGGACATCCCGCCAAAATTCTGGACGACTGGCGCAAGCACTGCAAGAAAGAGGGAGAAAAGAAGTAAACTTCCGGCTTTTGTTTCCCTTTCTCTGCTGCCTGAAGGAGAGTTTTATTCCCCTTCCAGGTCTTCCGGTACCGGCCTGGTTTCCGGGATGGCTCCGTAAAGACCATTGGGGAAAAGCTGGAGCCAGGGCGTGTATTCTGGAGGCACGGGAGCCTCGAATTCCATGCGTTTTCCCGTGCTCGGGTGGTCGAAGCCCAGCCGCCAGGCGTGGAGCATGAGCCTGCCGGGCTGTGCCTTCTGCCTGGAGGGCTTGGCGTAAATGGGGTCTCCGATCAGGGGATGGCCCAGATGAAGCATATGCACCCGGATCTGGTGTGTTCTGCCCGTGTGCAGGGTGCACAGGACCAGGGCCGAGTCCGTGGCGGGGTCTGCACAAAGCAGGTCGTAGTCCGTGATGGCGGCCTTGCCTGAACCGGGATTGACCACAGCCATTTTCAGGCGGTTGACGGGATGGCGGCCGATGTGCGTGAAGACGGTTCCGGAACTCTGGCGGGGAATTCCCTGGACGACGGCCAGATAGCGCTTTTCCGTGCTGCGCGCCGCGAATTGCCCGGTCAGGGATTGGTGCGCACCGTCGTTTTTGGCAATGACGAGGCATCCCGAAGTGTCCTTGTCCAGACGGTGAACGATGCCGGGGCGCTCCACTCCGCCGATGCCGGAGAGGTCCCCGCAGTGGTGGAGCAGGGCATTCACGATGGTGCCGTCCGGGTTGCCGGCGGCGGGATGCACCACCATGCCGCTTTCCTTGTTGATGACGACCACGTCTTCATCCTCATACAGGATGTCCAGCGGAATGTCCTGGGGCCTGGCCTCCGCCGGTTCCGGCTCTGGGATGTTGACGGAGATGGAGTCTCCGCGGCTGACGGGCGTTTTGGGTTTGGCGGCGGAACCGTTGATCTGTACGTCCCCGCTTTTAATCAGGGCCTGGATTCTGGAGCGGGAGAGTTCCGGCAGGTGGGCGGCCAGGTACTGGTCCAGGCGAATTTTTCCGTCGGCGTCGTCCGTGGTCAGGTTCATCATCCGTGGCGTTTGATCAATGGCTGTAGGCGGAGGGAGGCATGTCGATGAAGGCATAATCCAGTCCGTACACGTCTTTGAGCAGTTGTCCCAAGGCCTTGACGCCGAAAGTTTCCGTGAAGTAGTGGCCGCCGAAGACCAGGTTGATGCCCAGTTCGTCAGCCATGGGGATGTTCCAGTGGGAGCCTTCCCCGGTCACGTAGGTGCGGCAGCCAAGCCTGGCGGCCTGGACGAGTTCGTTTCCCGCGCCGCCGGAGCAAATGAAGACGTTCCCGGCCGGGGCTTCCTCCGATTGCGCCCAGAAGGTTTGAACGGGTGCGCCGAGGGCGGATTCCAGCCGTTCCGCCAGCTCCCGGCAGGTGCCGGCGAATTCCCCGCAGACGCCCATGGAAACGCCGTGGTAGTCCAGTCCCTCCCCGGCGGGACGGATGCCGCATGTCTTTGCCAAAAGGGCGTTATTCCCGTAAACCGGATGAACGTCCAGCGGGATGTGGGCGGAGTAAATGGCGAGGTTGCCGTCCATGGCCGCCTTCAGCTTGCGGTAGGAGATGCCCGTGACGGGTTGCATGTCCTGCCAGAAGATGCCGTGATGCAGAATGAGCAGGTCCGCGCCCAGATCCAGGGCCGCATGAATGGTTTTTTCCGAACCGTCCACGGCAACGGCTATTTTTGAAACGGCGCCTTCGTTTTCCAGTTGAAGGCCGTTCAGGGCGCGGGAGGCGTCCGGGATGGAGTCCACGGACAGGGTTTTGTCCAGAAAGGCGGTGATTGCGCTCAGATTGATGCTCATGTGGAGAACGAGGATGTTAATTGTCTTCCGCCAGGGAGGCGCCCAGCAGACGGACGGAGTCCATGTTCAGGATAAAGTAATAGGGCGTCGTGTTGATTTTTCCGTAATAGAACCGGCTGAAGCCGGCTTCTCCCGCAGGGGCTATTTCCATGGAGATGGTTTTTTCCTCCATTTCCGGCTCGGCGGAAAAGGTGATTCCGTCTTTTCCCGTGATTTCCCGGTGCTCCTGCCGGGAGGCATCCTTGTACACCTGAATGACGAGTTTCAGGCGGAAGACCGGTTTTTTCAGGGCTTCGCGCGCCTCAGGATTTGTGTAGGGAAGCCATGAGACTACCTCCATTTTTTCCAGTTCGTCCAGGTAGCGGTTGGCCCGGTTCGGGTTGATGTTCAGTGTTTCGTCCCTGCCGTCCTTGCTGGCCGTCCAGGAGTCGTCCAAGCGGTCGAATTTCAGGACCAGCGCCCCCCCGGAGCCGATGCGTTCCAGGTGCATTTCCTTGAGATTGTACCTGTTGAAGGACAGGAGGCTCTTCTTTTTCCAGGCGAGCGCGTTCGCCGTAAAGTTTTTCATGTATTCGTTGTCCAGCATGACGACCGTGGGCTTGCCGGACTGGCGGGCGTACCAGGAGCCGTCCGTTCCCTTGGAGAAGAAGACGGTGACCGGGGGGCGCGGCTCTTCATTGGGCTTGGGCAGCAGGGACATCGTGAGCGTCAGGAGCGGGTTGTCCAGGCCGTACACGGCAAGGTCCGTGGCCTTGTCGGAGGCGAATCCGGCCACGTTGCCCGTTTTCACGGTTTTCAGCAGGGAAACGAGGTGGTCCGGGTTGACTTCCTGGTAGCGGGAGCCTTCCGCCGTGTACATCCATGTGGGCTGCTGGCCGGTCTTTTCGTCTCCCTGTACAAAACGGACGATGGTCGGGTAATCCTGGAGACTGCGGCGGATGGAAAGCCCCGTGATTTTGTAGTCTCCGATGTCCGTGAGCTGCTTGGAGCGGAGCAGGTTGAGGTCCAGGGGAATGTTCCGGACGCCGGGAACTTCCTTGTTGCTTCCCGTCGTCTGGGCCAGTTCAAAGACGGCTTTGCGGTCGGAGACGGTGGCTTTCACCAGTTCGGCAAGGTTGCTGTTGTCGGAAGGAGGATAAATGCGGAGAGTGACGGGCTTTTCCTCCACGGCCAGGGATTTTCCGTCTCCGGCAAGGCGCCCCGTGAAGTTCCTGATGGAAACGGAGGTGACCTGGTCGTCCGTCATGTCCGGAACGCTGGTTTCCTCCGGATCATACACGCGCACGGCCGTCAATTTCTGGAGGGTTCCCAGCAGGACGTCCATCATCTGCGGGTCCGTGTCCAGCGGGAGGGGATAGGTGATTTTCCAGGGAGTTCTGGGATCGGGAGAGGGGCGTTCCAAGGCGATGCGCTGCCCCTTGTTGTTGATTTCAATGGAGGCGGGCATCGCCGGATGTATGAGCAGGGGACGATGGTCCCGAAGCTGGCGGATGCCGGACTTGAAGAGGGGCAGGATGTTGCCGGTGCCCACCAGAATGCGTGAGTCGCGGCCGTAAAAGTCCGTCTGCATGTAGGTGGTATCGTCCGTCGTCTGGTTCTCCGTATCGTCCACCAGCCAGGGGGCCGTGGACCCCAGGGTGTAGCGCGCCATGGTGGAGGAACGCCTGCCGTCGGCGCTCATTTCTTTCAGAGTGATGGTGATGGGCGTGGTCTTGACGCCGAATTCCTTCAGGGAGGCGGAGTCAATCTTGTGCAGGGGGAGCGCATCCACGATGCTGGTGGAGTACGTGTACTGGAGGATGGCCGCCGCGGCGCGCGGGTCCATGCGGTCGTCCCACGGTTTTTCACCCCACCATACGCCGTTGGGCCTGCGGCGGAATTCCGCCATGTCTCCGCCGCAGTTGATGCGCATCCAGGAGATTTCGTTCATTTCCTCCTTGGTGTAGGGAAAGAGGCGTTCTCCCGAACTAAAGGCGGTGCGTCCGATGATGCGGGACAGGTTGCCGTCAATGGTCAGCAGCACCGCCGCCCCGATGGCGGCAAGGGTGACGAGGACGAGAAGGATGAAGCGGAGTATGCGCATGTGCTTCCGGTAATGGGGCGTGACGGGTTAATGGCGGCGCGTGTTCCAGATGATCAGGGCTATGAGAAGCGCCAGCAGGGGAAGCCCGATGTTTGTCAGGAGTTCCAGGACGCCGAGGGCGTTACGGTCCAGGTTGAGCTTGACGGTCAGGTCATGCCGGGAGCCCAGACCGCGCAGTTCTTCGCGGTCCGTCATCCATGCGATGAGCGTGCGCACGAAGTCCCGCTGTTCCGGCTTGATCTGCCGGGGCTGGAGCAGGTCCGTATTGCCCAGCAGAACCAGGCGTCCGGTGGTTTTGGTCTGGTTGACGTCTCCGGAATTGCCGCGGATAAGCGCCGCGCCGATCATCAGGGGGCCGGGGTTGTCCTCGTGGGCGTCAAATTGGACAGGGAACTGGTTGTACTTGGTTTCCCCGTAGTATTCCTCCGTGGTCACCAGCAGGGGATACGGCGTGATGCGCTTGTGCTCCATGGAGGCATTGTCCGAGTCCAGAATTAGGGAAATGCTTTCCCCTTCCAGCCCGGTGCTGGAGTTCCAGAATTCCTTCGTGCAGTTCAGTCCCGGTGCAAAGATGGCGTTGATTTCAAATACGGAGCGCTTGTTCCTGTTGCGGAGCATTACCCGGTCGTTCTGGGGGCGCAGCCCCTGTTCCCGGAGGAATCTGTACAGTTGCTTGGGGGTGTCCTGCTGGGGTTCCAGCATGATGAACAAGGCGGCGTTCGGCCTGTCCCAGTATCTTTGCAGGACTTCCGCTTCCTGGGGAGTCAGATCGTATTTGGAGCCGACGATCATGAATCCGGCGGCATCCTCCGGAATTTCCTGCAGGCCGCCCAGGCGAATGGGGACAAGCTGAAGGTTGACGGAGCGGCAGAGACGGGAAAGGGTGGTGAAGATGCTTTCCTCATTGCTGTTGCTCATGGCTTCGTTGAAGTTGCTCTTGTCCGCCGCGATATACATTTTGCGGGGTTCCCCGTTGGCGGCTCCGAAGATGCCCGCCGTCATCATGTCCTCAATCTGAAGGGCCACGGCTTTCATGCTCTTGCCGTCCGGTCCGGGAGCGTACACGATGAAGGAGTCTCCGGAGAGGATGCGCACATGGGCGGCGTCCGGCTGGTAGTTGCCTGCGGAGTCCTTGAGGGCCACTTCCGTGTCTTCCCGGGCGTCAATGACTACCTGGTTTTTCCGGAATTCAACGCCGTAAATCATGGAAATCTCACGGGCCTTGTTCGGCTGGCGCAGGGGGTCCACGTAGTCCACCACCACTTTGCCGTTGGAATAGCGTTCGTATTCCTCAAGCAGGGAGCGCATGCGGGTATAGTTCTGCGTGGTGCGCAGGAAGGCGAAGGTGATTTTAATGGGAGTTTTACGGTTCTGGATTTCCGGGGACTGGAGCATGTTGATGCTCTGCTGGGAAATGTCATAGCGCTGGTCTTCCGTAAGGTCCCGGCGGTAGTATTCGTGGCAGCCCACGTAGTTCAGGCAGATGACGATGATGCACAGCAGGAAGAGCTTGATCCACGTCATCCAAGGGCGCCTGACCTTGCGGGCGGCAGGCCGGTTTTCCTCCTGGGGCGCCGGGGCGGGTGTTGCTGGTGTTTCACTCATAGATGGAGATGGAAAGGGGGTGAAAAGGCAGGGAGGGCGGTCAATGTTTCCAGCGGCGGTGGTCGATGATGCGTATGGAGACGGCCAGCGTCAGGACGGTCATGGTCAGGTAAAAGACAAGGGGGCGCGTGTCAACGAGCCCGGCTGAGAAACGGTCCAGGTGTTCCGAACAGGAGATGTAGTGGAAGATGCCCGCCGCGGGGAATTCCCCCCAGACCACCGGAATCAGGCCCATGAAGAAGATCAGCACCAGCAGGCCGATGGTGATGATGCCGGAGATGATCTGGCTGCCCGTGAGGGAGGAGGCAAAGATACCGATGGAGGTGAACCATGCCCCTATCAGCAGCAGGATGGCGTATGCTCCGGCCCAGTCCGCCAGACGGTAGGGCAGGGCCATGCCGGCGTCATATCCGTAAGCCCACTGCACGATCAGGTTGGACCAGTCTGCGAGCAGCGGGTACAGCAGCATGGGCAGCCACAGGATGATGTAAAAGACATAGGCGGAAAAGTATTTGCCCAGAACGACCTGCCAGGTTTTGACGGGAGCGGTGAGCAGGGATTCCAGCGTGCCCGTCTTCTCTTCTTCCGCCAGGGAACGCATGGTGATCAGCGGGAAGATGAACAGGAAGTAGAACCAGAACATGGGAGAATGCAGGATGAAGAACAGAATGCCTTCCTTCTGCGGGGCCAGTTGGAACGCTTTGAGCGTGCCGGACAGGGAGACGCTTTGCAGGGCCACGATGAAGGCCAGGATGACCCAGCCGTAGGGGGTCATCAGATAGCTTCTGAGTTCTTTTCTGAAGATGGTAAGTACCGGTGACATGAGAGGAAAAGGGGTGCTGGTTGAGGGGAAGAGGGGGAAAACGGTCGGACTAGTCTTTACGGGTCATTTCCACGAATACTTCTTCCAGAGTGGGAGTATGGCGGTAGATGTGGCGCAGGGGGCAGCCCTGTTCCGCCAGGAGCCGGGCGGCTTTTTCACGGGTGTCCGTTCCGGCTTCCGCGCGCACGGTAAGCGTGTGCCATCCGTCGGCGTCCGTGCCTTCATGGATCACTTTCTTGACGTGTTCCATGGCTTCCAGCTTTTCTGTGACCAGGGAGAGGTCCCCGCGGAATTCCAGAGTGATTTTTCCGGCGGCGCGGAGGTTGGCCGTCAGGTTGGAGGGGGTGTCCGCCGCCTTGATCGTGCCCTGGTCAATGATGATGACTTTGTTGCAGATCATTTCCACTTCACTGAGGATGTGGGTGGAGAGAATGATGGTGTGGTTTTCCGCCAGTCCCTTGATCAGTTCCCGTATCTGGCGGATCTGGTTGGGGTCCAGTCCGTTGGTGGGTTCGTCCAGAATCAGCAGGTCCGGCTCGCCCAGCAGGGCGTCCGCGAGGCCTACGCGCTGGCGGTAGCCCTTGGAGAGGGTGCGGATCATCTTGCGGCGCACGGGGTCCAGCCCGCACTGTTCCACCACCTTGGAGACGGACGGCCATATCTGCTTGGAGGAGATGCCTTTAAGGCGTGCACGGAATTTCAGGTATTCCGTCACGCGCTGGTCGTCGTAAAGCGGGACGTGCTCCGGCAGGTAGCCCAGGTGCTTGCGGGCGTTCAGAGGGTCTTTTACAATGTCGAATCCCGCGATGGAGGCTGTTCCGGAGGTAGGGGGAAGATAGCCGGTGAGCATGCGCAGAGTTGTTGTCTTGCCTGCGCCGTTCGGTCCGAGAAAACCTACAATCTCTCCCTTTTCAATAGTGAAGGAGGCATTTTTAACCGCTTGAAAGCGGCCGAACTCTTTGGAAAGCTGGTCGGCGTGAATCATAGAATCAGTGGGAACAGGGTGATTCTAATCCAAACCGCCGCAGCCTCAAGCTAATTCTCCCATTTGATCATGGAGCCGGATGCGGTGCCGGCGGGAAGGGGAGGGGAACGGCGCAAGGGATTGGAATTTCCCTGAGGCGTCGGAGAAGGAGGGGCGGAAATCAACCCTGGAGGTCTTCCTCCAGCCGGAGTACGATATCGCGGACGCGGACGTCGTTTTCCATGCGGGAGGCTACGAGCTTGTTGGCATGAATGACGGTGCCGTGGTCACGGCCGCCGAACGCGTTGCCGATGTCCTTCAGGGAACATTCCGTCAGGCGGCGGCTCAGGTACATGGCTATCTGGCGGGGGAAGGCAATGCTGTTCGGCCGGCGTTTTCCGGTCAGGTCGCTCACTTTCAGTTCATAAAAGTCCGCCACACGTTTCTGGATGGTTTCCACAGAGAGGACGCGGCTGGTTTCCTCCCGGAGGATATCGCGCAGGAGCTGTTCGATCTTGGAGATGTCCGGCATGTCTCCGGACAGGGAAGTAAATGTGGCTACGCGGAGCAGGGCTCCTTCCAGTCGGCGCACGCTTTTCTGGATGCGGCTGGCGAGGAATTCCAGAATCTCGTCGGATACGTTCATTCCGGCACGGTCGCGCTTGCTCCGCAGGATTTCCAGCCGGTCTTCGTCTCCGGGCCTGTCTCTTATACACATCTGACGCTGCCGACGACTTAATAGGTGTAGA
>ENA-OZDJ01000196-OZDJ01000196.1-human-gut-metagenome-genome-assembly--contig:-NODE-196-length-14785-cov-5.510183_pt1 | contig 14785 bp, 10 predicted proteins | sample MGYA00245058_ERZ653589 | MGnify/ENA primary metagenome ERZ653589 (study PRJEB26926, sample SAMN06165123) | human gut metagenome | biome: ENVO:00009003; feature: ENVO:2100002; material: ENVO:00002003... | reverse complement strand
CTCGTGGGCTAGGAGATGTGTATAAGAGACAGATTGAAATGCGGGAACGCTATAAAAGCCAGTCCAGAGAGATTATAGTGCCTTTTGAACTCGATTTGGAGTTAAACAATATCGTATTTACCGTTCCACAGCGGGGAGATAAGAAGAAATTGCTGGATCTTTCGGTTCTAAACGTGAAACAGTACAAGGCCGACCGCCTAAAACAGGCGGAAAAGCTGAATCCGGAACAAAGGAGTATGCGTTTAATGAAAGAAATTCAGCAAGAATTGCATTTGGAAAGGCCGCCGCTGCAAATCGAGTGTTTTGATAACTCAAACATACAGGGTTCTGATGCCGTGGCAGCTTGTGTTGTATTTAAGAAGGCCAAGCCATCAAAGAAAGATTACCGGAAATACAATATAAAGACGGTTGTAGGGCCTGATGACTATGCTTCCATGAAAGAGGTCGTCAGAAGGCGTTATCAACGCGCTATCGAAGAGAATTCTCCTCTACCCGACCTGATTATCACTGATGGTGGAAAAGGTCAAATGGAGGTCGTCAGAGAAGTCGTTGAAGACGAACTGAATCTGGCTATTCCTATTGCCGGACTGGCAAAGGATAACCGCCACCGCACATCGGAACTGCTTTTTGGATTTCCTCCGCAGACGATTGGCATCAAACAGCAAAGCCCATTATTCCGTCTGCTGACACAGATTCAGGATGAAGTACACCGTTTTGCTATTAGTTTCCATCGTGATAAACGCAGCAAAAGACAAGTTGCGTCCGCACTGGATAATATCAAAGGTATCGGAGAAAAGACAAAAACAGCACTTTTGAAAGAGTTTAAGAGCGTAAAACGAATAAAAGAAGCCTCTTTTGAGGAGATTGCCGTTATCATCGGAGAAGCGAAAGCCAAGACCGTAAAAGAGGGATTAAGCAATGAATCATCAAAAAATGAATAAGAAGCCGGCGGAGTGGAGCCAGTTATCTTCCTATCATTTTTAGGCGCGGATTACACAGATTGCACGGATTTCACGGTTAAATTACTAAAAACCGCGTTATCCGTGCAATCTGTGTAATCCGTGCCTAAATAATAAGCCATTAAAGCTTTCGGCAAAACCTTATAATATTTTCCTGTCAACACACCGTTTTCTCTTTCGAATTTTGTAAATTTGCCTTTCCTAACCACGAAATAGAATAAATAACAATGCGAATAGTTATACAACGGGTAAGCCATGCGTCAGTAACCATTGAAGGACACTGCAAATCGTCCATCGGAAAAGGGATGCTGATATTAGTTGGCATCGAAGAATCAGACGGGCAGGAAGACATCGACTGGCTCTGCAAAAAGATAGTAAATCTACGTATCTTCGACGATGAAAATGGGGTGATGAACAAGTCTATTTTAGAAGATGGAGGCGAAATTTTAGTTATCAGCCAGTTCACGCTACACGCTTCTACCAAAAAGGGAAATCGCCCCTCCTACATCAAAGCTGCCAAACCGGATGTCTCTATCCCACTCTACGAGCAATTCTGCAAAGATTTAAGCGGTGCACTGGGAAAAGAAATAGGCACAGGAATCTTTGGAGCAGACATGAAAGTTGAACTTTTAAACGACGGTCCTGTTACTATATGCATGGATACCAAAAACAAAGAATAGATATTCCATACTAATCATTAATCACTAATCATTAAAAAAATGACTCTGGAAGAAGCACAGAAACAAGTGGACCAATGGGTGAAAACATACGGTGTCCGCTACTTCAGCGAGTTGACCAATATGGCAGTCCTGACGGAAGAAGTAGGAGAACTGGCCCGTGTCATGGCCCGCAAATATGGCGACCAATCCTTCAAGGAAGGAGAAAAAGACAACATAGATGAAGAGATAGCAGACGTCTTATGGGTGCTTCTCTGTATCGCCAACCAGACGGGAGTAGACATCACCGATGCTTTCCGAAAAAGCATGGAGAAGAAAACAAAACGAGATAATAAAAGACATATCAACAACCCAAAACTGAAAGATCATGGAAGAGAATAACTCACAGCCCAACAAGTACAAGGCCGCATTGGCAAAGTATAATACCAATCTGAGCGATGCAGATATTCAAGCTCGCGTAGCTGAATTGATTGAGAAAAAAGTGCCGGAGAACAACACGGAGGACGTTAAGAAATTCCTGTTCAACTGCATTGATCTGACCACCCTGAACAGTACGGACAGCGACGAAAGCGTGATGCACTTTACTGAAAAAGTCAATCAGTTTGACGACGAATATCCTGATCTGAAAAACGTAGCAGCCATCTGTGTGTACCCCAACTTTGCAGCCATCGTTAAAAACACGCTGGAAGTAGATGGAGTCAATATCGCCTGTGTATCAGGAGGTTTCCCCTCTTCACAGACATTTATTGAAGTGAAAGTGGCAGAAACAGCACTGGCCATTGCAGACGGTGCAGACGAAATAGATATTGTGATTTCCATCGGCAAGTTCCTTAGCGGAGACTACGAAGGAATGTGCGAAGAAATACAAGAACTAAAAGAAGTTTGCAAGGAACGCCACCTCAAAGTAATCCTCGAAACAGGCGCATTAAAGAGTGCTTCCAACATCAAGAAAGCCTCTATCCTATCCATGTATTCGGGCGCAGACTTTATCAAGACGTCTACCGGAAAGCAGCAGCCTGCCGCAACGCCGGAAGCCGCTTACGTGATGTGTGAAGCTATCAAAGAATACTATCAGAAGACAGGAAACAAGATTGGATTCAAACCGGCAGGTGGTATCAACACTGTTAACGATGCGATTATTTACTACACTATTGTAAAAGAACTATTAGGTGAAGAATGGCTTGACAACCAACTGTTCCGCTTGGGAACCAGCCGTTTAGCCAACCTCCTCCTTTCCGACATCAAAGGCGAAGAAATCAAGTTCTTCTAAAAATTAAAGGCTACATTAGCAATCAAATACGCCTTACCGCGCGACTCCCGTATCACGGGAATCGACGCGGTATTTTTTATTTAAGAAAAACTAAAGATAGTTACTGGACAATTCGGAAAAATAATTATCTTTGTAAAAGGTTTAGCGATGAAAATATAGCTAATTAGTTATATTAGAGAACGTTTCATTTATTACCAATTCCTGGAATTCGGCAAAATTCAAAGTTATGAATGGTAATAAGCAAACGGGTCTCACGCACCTTCATGTATATAATTTTGTTATATATCGAATGGAGCGTGGGACTGTTGCTTGTATACTCATAACGGCTTGCCGAAGCCTCAGGAAAATACATGGCAACAGTTCTCACGCTTTTCATGAACTTTATGGAGGTATTAAGGATGGACGCTTACACGAGAACCTTACGATTCAATCACAACCCTCTGAATCTCATCCTCGGAACAGAGAAAAAGAAGGGGCTACGCATCGGTTATATGGAAGCTGGACTGCAAGGCTTCTATCTCAACTCCATGGAGACCGGAGTCCATCCGCAAAAGCTATCCAGACTGCTGGCAGAAGAGTTCCACTGCACCGATACCGAGTCCGTCACCGGATTATTCCAGTTCCTGATTAACGAAGGAGACAGAGTCTCCTACCAGATTATGCTCCCCTACTTACTCTCCACAGAGAACATCAACGAGTTCGAAAGTATCATCCAAAAGCGCTTTTTCGGAGTAGAACGCTTCATTCAGCAAGGAAAGAATCTATACAGATTCGTGAAATATACAGAAGAAAGAAGAGACCCGATTATATGGATAAATGACTTAGAAAAAGGGATTATCGGATGGGACATGGGATTGCTTGTCAGCTTGGCGCGCGCCTCCCAAACATGCGGGCACATCAGCAAGGAACAAGCCTGGAAGTACATAGAACAAGCAGCCCAATTATGTTCGTTAGATCTTCATACAGCTGAAGAAATAGACAAGAGTTTCCTTTTAGGAAAAGCGATGAAATCGGGAAAGATAGAAGATTGGGATCGATTATTATCGTGCTATTCACTTCTGGGCAAACACCGGAGGTAATTATTTTTCGCGGTCTACCACGTAATCCAAGTAAGCCCGGAGGGCTACACAAATATCAGATTCCGGCAAAGAAGCCAGTAAATCAAAAGCCTTTTGCTTATAGATATTCATCGTCTGAACGGCATATTCAATGCCCCCATTTTCTTTGATAAACGAGATCAAATGAGCAATTTCATCGAGAGTAGCTGCACCCTCCTTTACCTTGATTGCCAATTCCTGCGCCTCATCGTTTTTTGTCGTGTTCAATACATACAAAGCGGGCAATGTCAGTTTACCTTCAAGCATATCATTACCTGTTGGTTTGCCAATCTCTCTATTATCAAAGTAATCGAAAATATCATCTTTTATCTGAAAGCAGATACCAATATATTCGCCCAACAAACGAGCCAGTTCGGCTTCTCCCTCCCCTACACCTACCGAAAAAGCGGCAGCTTTCGTACAGGCAGCAAAAAGAGCGGCAGTCTTCTTACGGATTACATCAAAGTAAACCTCCTCAGAAAAGCTATGATTACTTACATTTGAAAGCTGAAGCAACTCGCCGTCAGCAAGATCCTGCCCAAGAGTAGACACCAGTTGAATAATGCGGTGGCTGTTCGTCAGTTCGGCATGCACCAAACTGGTTGCCAGCAGATAGTCGCCCGTCAATACGGCTACTTTATTATTAAAGATAGCATTCACCGAGAGTTGTCCACGGCGTTCGGTACTTTCATCCACGACGTCGTCATGCACCAAACTGGCTGTATGAAGGAGTTCCAATGAAACAGCTGCATGAAGAGTGGAAGGACATACAGCACCATAAAGACGTGCCACCAGCAAAACAAGAATAGGACGCATCATCTTACCATTCCTCTGCCGTATGTGAGATACGACACTATCGAGCAATGCATTTGAACTGGAGAGAGAACTATCAAAAAGTTCTTTGAAGTCTCTTAGTTCTGCTTCAATCGGAGTTCTGATGAGTGAGATGCTGTCCATTAATTACACAATTTGAGCACAAAAGTAATAATAAAACGCTGAATACCGTATTTTTTTGTACTTTTACCATGAAAAATTAATTAAATCTATGGATTCAAGTAATAAATTATTTCTTTTAGACGCTTATGCACTGATATACCGGGCATATTACGCCTTTATCAAGAACCCAAGAATCAATTCCAAAGGATTCAACACTTCAGCTATACTGGGTTTTGTAAACACCCTCGAAGAAGTGCTGAAAAAAGAGAATCCCACTCATATAGGAGTAGCCTTCGACCCTGCAGGACCTACCTTCCGCCACGAAGCTTTCGAACAATATAAAGCGCAGCGTGAAGAAACTCCGGAAGCGATCCGCCTTTCCGTGCCTATTATAAAGGATATTATTCGTGCTTACCGCATCCCTATTCTGGAAGTTGCAGGCTACGAAGCCGACGACGTGATAGGTACGCTTGCCACCGAAGCCGGTCGCCAAGGTATCACCACCTATATGATGACTCCCGACAAAGATTACGGGCAGTTGGTAAGCGACAAGGTATTTATGTACCGTCCCAAGCACACAGGAGGTTTCGAAGTGATGGGTGTTGAAGAAGTGAAAGCCAAGTTTGACATTCAGTCTCCGGCACAAGTGATTGACATGCTCGGACTGATGGGCGACTCTTCGGATAATATCCCCGGATGTCCCGGAGTAGGAGAAAAGACTGCCCAAAAACTAATTTCTGAATTCGGAAGCATCGAAAACTTATTAGAGCATACCGACCAACTGAAAGGTGCACTGAAAACAAAAGTGGAAACGAACCGGGAAATGATTACTTTCTCGAAATTCCTCGCCACGATTAAAATCGATGTGCCCATCCAACTTGAAATGGATTCTCTTGTCCGCGAAGAAGCAGACGAAGATTCACTTCGCAGCATTTTCGAAGAACTGGAATTTAGAACGCTCATCGACCGGGTACTAAAAAAAGAGGTTTCCGGAAATGGAATAACCTCCACTCCCAAAAGCAAAGTAGCCACCGGAAAAAGCGCCCCCTCTCCTCTTCCACTTTTTCCCGAAGAAGGAGGCGGAATACAAGGCGATTTGTTTGCGAATTTCACGCCCAATGAGCCGAATGAAGCAAAAAAATCGAATCTAGAGACGTTAGAATCGCAGTCACGTAACTACCAACTCATTGATACAGAGAAGAAAAGAAGAGAAATTATTCAAAAGTTACTTACATCGAAAATTCTCTCATTAGATACGGAAACTACCGGGACCGAACCAATGGATGCCGAATTGGTCGGAATGAGTTTTTCCATTGCCGAAAATGAAGCATTTTATGTTCCTGTTCCATCAGACCGGGACGAAGCGTTAAAAATCGTAAAGGAGTTCCGCCCGGTCTTCGAAAATGAGAATTCGTTAAAAGTCGGACAGAATATCAAGTACGATATGATCGTTCTTCAAAATTATGGTGCAGTAGTAAAAGGTCCGCTTTTCGATACGATGATCGCTCACTATGTTCTTCAACCGGAACTTCGTCATGGCATGGATTACCTGGCAGAAATTTATCTGCATTATCAGACCATCCATATTGACGAACTGATAGGCCCCAAAGGAAAGAATCAGAAGAACATGCGCGACCTCGACCCGAAAGATGTATATCTGTACGCTTGCGAAGATGCGGACATCACTCTGAAACTGAAAAACGTATTGGAGAAAGAGCTGAAAGAGAATGACGCCGAACGTTTATTCTATGATATAGAAATGCCTCTTGTTCCGGTATTAGTCAATATCGAACGGAACGGAGTATTGCTAGACACGGAAGCACTGCAACAATCATCCGCTCATTTCACCGCCCAGATGGAGCAAATCGAAAAAGAAATCTACGAACTGGCCGGTGAGACCTTCAACATCGCTTCACCCAAGCAAGTCGGCGAAGTCTTGTTTGACAAGCTGAAGATTGTAGAAAAAGCGAAAAAGACCAAGACCGGGCAGTATGTCACCTCGGAAGAAGTGCTCGAAAGCCTCCGGCATAAACATCCTGTGGTAGAAAAGATTCTGGAACATCGCGGACTAAAAAAGCTATTGGGCACGTATATCGACGCACTTCCCCTACTTATCAACCCACGCACAGGAAGGGTGCATACCTCTTTCAACCAGACTGTAACCGCTACGGGACGCCTTAGCTCAAGTAACCCGAATTTACAGAATATCCCTATCCGCGACGAGAATGGAAAAGAAATCCGTAAAGCATTCATCCCCGATGAAGGCTGCCTCTTCTTCTCTGCCGACTATTCGCAGATCGAATTGCGTATTATGGCACACCTTAGCGAGGATAAGAATATGATTGATGCTTTCCTTAGCAACCACGATATTCATGCTGCCACCGCTGCCAAAATCTATAAGATTGATCTGAAAGATGTAGATTCCGACATGCGCCGTAAAGCCAAGACTGCCAATTTCGGTATCATCTATGGCATATCCGTATTTGGTCTTGCCGAACGGATGAATGTAGACCGCAAAGAAGCCAAAGAACTAATCGACGGTTACTTTGAAACTTATCCGGGAGTGAAAGCCTATATGGACAAAAGTATTCAGGTGGCCCAGGAAAAAGGTTATGTAGAAACAATTTTCCACCGGAAACGCTTCTTGCCGGACATCAACTCCCGCAATGCCGTTGTACGCGGATATGCGGAACGAAATGCCATCAACGCCCCTATCCAGGGAAGTGCGGCAGATATTATAAAAGTAGCAATGGCACGTATCTATCAACGGTTCCAGGCCGAAGGAATACAAGCCAAAATGATCCTACAAGTACATGACGAATTAAACTTCAGCGTTCCTGTCAATGAAAAAGAGCGTGTAGAAGAAATTGTCATCGAAGAAATGGAGAAAGCATACCGCATGCACGTCCCCTTGAAAGCAGATTGCGGATGGGGCAAAAACTGGCTTGAGGCACATTAAACCATCAAGTGGATAAAGGCCACCTCAATAAGGAATTGCTATCTTTTAGATACTAATTGCGCAGGGAGACTCCACCTTATCCGGGGTTTCCGCTTACAAAATAGAAGCAAGTATGGATAATAACATTATTTAACTCATTATCCAGAAAGCTAGAAAAAGGAATCCTTTTTCGACGAAGTGATTCATTCTATATCCGGCAGATTGACTGCCGGATATTTTTTTGTCACCAATCTTGGCAAAAAGCAACCCATCTCCGACCCTACATCTTGACATTTTGACAATATTTTATCTTCAAAAATGCATAAATACCAAATTAATATGTAGATTTGCAGCGTAAAACCAATGCATTTGATAGACAAATGAAAGTATAACTCAAAAACTTAAATAGCCATGAAAGCAAAAGTATCTTTAAAAATGTTCGTTTTATCTGCAGCTCTTCTTGTTGTATCGCTTGCTACTTCTGCACGTAGCTACGATAATCAATTGATTTATAATCCAATCGAAGAGAATGGTATGACAGTGGGACAGACCGTTTACAAAATGGACGGAAACACACTTGCCAACTACATGAAGTACAACTACAAGTACGATGACAATAAACGTATGATTGAAAGCGAAGCCTTAAAGTGGAATAGCAACAAGGACGAATGGGAAAAAGACCTACGCATCAACTATACGTATGAAGGCAAGACCGTTACCACCAATTATTATAAATGGAACGCTAAAAAACAAGCCTATATACTGGTACCCGAAATGACTGTTACGATGGATAATACAAATATGTAACATAAACTCTCTCTCATTCTAATATTCTAACAAAAAAGATACGCCGCTTCTGCTGAAGAAGTGGCGTATTGCAATTTATAAGGTCTACATTACAAAACAAAGAAACGTTCTTGCAGTTCTTTCAGATAACTTCGAGAAATCATCAAATCGTTTTTATCGTGAAAAGGTGGATAGAGTTGGCAACACTTACCATCAATCATTGCCAAATAATTAACATTTACAATAGCCGATTGGCTAATCTGCACAAAAGCTTGTGAATAACTGATAATATCTTTTGCTTTTGTATTCCGCTTCAAATTCAGGCGAGTCTGATTAAACAAGACTACCTGCCATTGACGTTTATCTTTCAGATACTCAAAAAAGCCGATTTCTTCCAGGCGTAAAAGCTTGAAACCCGTCACTGTGCTAATCATAAACATGCCTTGTTGTGGCATTAATGCACTGATAGAAGAGGCAAAAGAAGGCAAAAGAGGAAGCGCAGCAGAGGTCATTGCCTTCCGGTAACGCTCCATAATCACTTTCAGGTCTTCCGCCTCAAAAGGCTTTAACAGGAAGTCGAAAGCCGACTCACGCAATGCCTGAAGCAAGTATTTATCATAAGAGGTGTAAAACACCACCTTCATATCCCACAAAATATCCTCTCTAATTTCACTTAGCAGGTTAAGCCCCAATGTATCCGGAAGCTCCACATCGAGAAACAATAAATCCGGATGCAACTCCATAATCATCTTTTTACCCTTTGCACCATTCCCTGCAATTCCTTTTACTTCAAATTCACGATAGGGCTCTAACTCGCGGCGCAAAGCATCAATCGCTGTACGTTCATCGTCAACGATGACTACCTTATACTTTTCTTCTGTCTCCATCATAAATCATAAGAAAAACGAAACGGGATATATACCGACACTTCCGTACCGGTTTGTCCATCGCTTCTGTTGGTTATATCAAAACGTATTTTATCACTCTTGTTCTTTGTATTCAGTAATTGAATGGTCTGATACAACACTTTCAATCCTGTACCTGTACCCCGTGTGGCGGAAACTACCTGCGGGAGATACCCGCGTCCGTTGTCGGTAACCGTTATACGAATCCCATTTGTTTCACGGGAAACATATACACTTAGTTCCTTTTTTCCGTCCTTTCCCGCCAGTCCATGCTTAATCGCATTTTCTACCGAAATTTGTACAATCATAGAAGGAATCATGATGCGGGTTGCATCCAATCCGTCCTCCACTGTGACCGTCGCTACAAAATCCTCCCCCACACGTCCGCGCTCCAATTCGATGTATGTACGCACGAAATCCAGTTCGTCTTGCAAAGATACACTCAACTTCTCGGTCAGTTCGAGGCTCCGACGAAGATACTTCACCAGCTCCATCAGATTATGTTTCACCTCTTCCGAGCCGTTAAACTGGTTGATTTCACGCCCCAATACATTAAAAGTGAAATGAGGAGAAATACGGCTCCGCAAGTTCTCCATGCGAACCCGGTTGATTTGCTGGAAGAAACGCTGACGAAGAAACTCCATCTTTTTACGCATATACCAGACAACCACCACTACTCCCGCCACAAGCAGCACGCAGACAAGCACCCAGATAAATACGCTCAATTTGAGCACCCTCATCTCTCCTGCCTGTCGCTGAATCTGCATTTCTTTACGAAGCACGATTGTATCTTGCCGGTAGCGCATATCCAGTTCGGCAACACGCATCTGTACTCGTTCGCTACGAATGGAATCATCCAGATGACAATCGCGTTTCAGATACTCATAGGCATGACGGTAATCACCAATCTGTTCAAAATAATGTTGTAGATACTGATTGCGTATAGTCAGCATATTGGCGTCAAGATGACCGACAGGAGCAGTCCGGGCAATCATTGTTTTCGCTTGAGCTATATTTCCTTTCTTCAATGCCAGTTCAATCATCTGGGTTTCGATGTAATGTACGGCCGAGTTATGCTGTATATCGGAGAAGAATCGATAACTCTCGTCCAGACAGACCTGTGCGGAGTCCAGTTTGTCAGTCAGCAGGTACAATTCTCCCAGGTTTACTTTGATAAAATTCTGTTCAAACACCATCTGCGGATAAGAAGAGACAAGCACATTGGCCCTGCGCATATACTTCAAAGCTTCCTGATAGTCTTTCCGGTAATAATAATGATTACCGCGATTGTTGAGATAAGTCCATCGTTCGCTCACGTTCATCTCATCGAAATACTGTCCGGCCAATTCATAGTAATGATTGGATAAATCGAAATCCCGCAGTTCCATATAGGTTTGCCCTAATCCGTAGTAGACAGGGAATTTCGCGTGCTCGGACAAGTTTAGCGAATCACAGAGAAATAGGGCACGACGATAATACGAAGCAGTGTGTGCCAAGTCACTGCGATGCAGGTAGGCATCAGCAGTATTGATACAAATATCCGGGAGCAGGTGCAGTTTTTTTCCTTTCAGACGATATTCGTAGGCTTTCTTATAGTCGGTAATTGCAGAATCAGGGCGGTTCAGTTGCATCCACACGTTGCCTTCGATATTATAAACATCGGATAATACATCATTCCATTGTGGAGATTGGGAAGATTGGGAAGCATTGCGGAAAAATTCCTTTACCCGGCGATTGTAATAGAGTATAGAATCAAAATCGGAAGAGACAAAGAATGTTTTCCCATAAAGGGCAAGCAAACGATAATAGACCTGGGAATCTTGCGCCTGTGTCAGTGCGTCAAGCACCTGTGAACGGGAATAATGCACATTGGAAAACAAAGAATCCTGTACACGAACTTCCAGAGAATCAACCAACACCTGTTCGCACGAAGAGTTATTGCGGTGTCTATCAGCATATCCGCAACTCAACAACATCAACAGCCCCAACAGTCCAAATAGTTTCATAGCAGTCTTCCGATTCATCAGTCCCCTTATTCATGTCATGTTTTGAATGTGACAAAAATACATTATTTATCCTGAATCCCAGCGAATTTTATTATTTTTTTTAATACCTTTGTGCCCATATAAATATGAGTAACTGACCTAATGAGTCCACTGAACTTCACCCACATTTTGACACAGGCAGTCGATGAGCTATCGGAAAGCGAATCTTATAAAGGACTGTTTCATCAGCACAAAGATGGCGAACCACTGCCCTCTGCTAAAGTCTTGTATGAAATTATTGAGCTTTCACGCTCCATTCTCTTCCCCGGATACTACGGAAATTCTACTATTAACAGCCGGACAATTAATTATCACATCGGCGTCAACATTGAAAAATTGTTTGACTTACTTTGTGAGCAGATCCTGGCCGGATTGTGTTTTAGCACTTCCATAGAGGGGAAATGCAACGTCTGCTCCGACTCGAAACGGGAAGAGGCAGCACGTCTTGCTGCTAAATTCATCAGTAAGCTACCTGCCATGAGAAGAATACTGGCAACGGATGTGGAAGCCGCCTATAATGGCGATCCGGCTGCCGAAAGTTATGGAGAGGTAATTTTCTGCTATCCGGCCATTAAAGCGATCAGCAATTACCGTATCGCGCATGAACTGCTGGAACTGGGTGTTCCTTTAATTCCCCGTATCATCACGGAGATGGCGCATAGCGAAACGGGAATTGATATCCATCCGGCCGCAAAGATTGGCACTCACTTCACTATCGACCATGGTACGGGTGTTGTAATCGGTGCCACGAGTATCATCGGAAACAATGTCAAACTATATCAGGGCGTCACACTGGGAGCCAAGAGTTTCCCGCTGGATGCCGACGGAAAACCAATCAAGGGAATCCCCCGCCATCCGATCCTGGAAGACAATGTGATTGTTTATTCCAACGCCACTATTTTGGGAAGAATCACCATCGGACGTGACGCAACCGTAGGCGGTAATATCTGGGTAACGGAGAATGTTCCTGCAGGAGCAAGAATCGTACAAACTAAAGCAAAAAAATAAAATCAAAAGAATCTATATGAGCGAACAATTCGAGATGATAGCCAAGACTTTCCAGGGACTGGAAGAGATACTTGCAGAAGAACTGACAGCATTAGGAGCCAACGACATTCAAATAGGACGCCGCATGGTTTCATTCGCAGGAGATAAACGTATGATGTATAAGGCGAATTTTTGCCTTCGCACCGCCATCCGTATCCTGAAACCAATTAAAAACTTTACAGCCAAAGATGCCGATGAGGTTTATAATCAAATACAGGCTATTCCATGGGAAGAATATCTCGATGTGAACAAGACGTTCGCTATCGATGCAGTAGTATTCAGCGATGAGTTCCGCCATTCGAAATTCGTTTCGTATAAGGTGAAAGATGCGATTGTGGATTATTTCCGTGATAAAACAGGAAAACGTCCGTCGGTACGTATCAACAATCCGGATGTACTTCTGAATATTCATATTGCACAGACTACCTGTACGTTGTCTTTGGACTCGTCCGGAGAATCACTTCACCGTCGCGGTTATCGCCAGGAAGCAGTAGAAGCCCCGTTAAATGAGGTATTGGCTGCCGGCATGATTCTAATGACCGGATGGCGCGGAGAATGTGATTTGATCGACCCGATGTGTGGTTCGGGTACTATCCCTGTTGAAGCGGCACTGATTGCTAAGAATATCGCTCCGGGAGTATTCCGTAAAGGGTTTGCTTTTGAGAAATGGGTAGATTTCGATGCGGATATGTTCGATGAGATTTACAATGATGACAGTCAGGAGCGCGAATTTGTTCATAAGATTTACGGATACGATAACAATCCGAAAGCTAATGAGATTGCGACTCATAATATAAAAGCTGCCGGTGTATCGAAAGACATCGTGTTGAAGCTGCAGCCGTTCCAACAGTTTGAACAGCCGCAGGAGAAGTCGATTATCATCACTAACCCGCCATACGGTGAACGTATTTCCACTAATGATTTGCTTGGACTTTATCAGATGATCGGTGAACGTCTGAAACATGCGTTTGTAGGAAACGAGGCATGGGTGCTTTCTTATCGGGAAGAGTGTTTCGACCAGATTGGTCTGAAAGCAAGTCAGAAAGTTCCTTTGTTCAATGGACCGTTGGAGTGTGAGTTCCGCAAATATGAGATTTTTGACGGAAAATACAAAGAGTTCAAGAGCCAGGAAGAGGGAGAAGAAAAGAAAGAGGCTGAAGGAGAACAAGCTCCAAGATTCAGAGAAAGAAAAGAATTTAAGCCACGCCGCGAAGGTGAGTTCAAACCGCGTCGGGATGGTGAATCCAGGCCTCGCAGAGAGGGAGAATACAAGCCGCGCAGAGAAGGTGGTGAGTTCAAAGGTGGCGATGGAAGAGATAAAAAGCCGCGGGGAGAGTTTCGTGGAGGAAGAGATTCAAGAGGGCCAAGAGAATTTAGGGGGAACCGGGAGCCGAGGATTCCGAAGAAGGAAGAGGAATAAACAATTCTAATTCCAACAACTTATTCACCCTGTAATTCGCTAGTTAATAATTAATTAAAAACTTGAAGTTCCAATTTGGAACTTCAAGTTTACACCATAGTTCTAATGTTCAGTCACAAATTGGAACCTGTCTAAAGAAAAAAAGATGGATGATATAGCCATTATAGAAAACAAAATATACGAAATCAGAGGGCAAAAAGTTATGCTTGACTTTGATTTGGCAGAAATGTATGGAGTTGAGACTAAACGCCTCAAAGAACAAGTACGTCGTAATATTGAACGCTTTCCTGCAGAATTCATGTTCGAGCTAACAAAGGAAGAAGTTGCAATTTCAAGGTCGCAAATTGCGACCTTGAAAACAGGACAAGGATATAACATCAAATATCTTCCGTTTGCATTTACTGAATATGGTATAGTTATGTTATCCAGCGTCCTCAAATCCAAGACCGCTGTGGAAGTAAATATCAATATTATCCGTGCTTTTGTACGTATGCGCCAATATCTTCTATCCAATATACCTAAAAAGGAGTTGGAAGAATTAAAACAACGCATCGAATATCTCGAAGAAGATATTACCTCTGATAGGGAAAGTTACGAAAAACAATTTGACGACCTATTTAATGCCTTTGCTAAAATAAGTGCAATTATCCAATCAAGACAGACCCCTTTGGACAGAGTAAAAACTGTCTCTTATACACATCTCCG
>ENA-OZDJ01000192-OZDJ01000192.1-human-gut-metagenome-genome-assembly--contig:-NODE-192-length-14881-cov-5.359166_pt1 | contig 14881 bp, 11 predicted proteins | sample MGYA00245058_ERZ653589 | MGnify/ENA primary metagenome ERZ653589 (study PRJEB26926, sample SAMN06165123) | human gut metagenome | biome: ENVO:00009003; feature: ENVO:2100002; material: ENVO:00002003... | reverse complement strand
ATCTACACCTATTAAGTCGTCGGCAGCGTCAGATGTGTATAAGAGACAGCGATTACGGCAATGGCCTTGCATTGATTGATGATGTTACCTGCCTTGATGATAAACTCTTCGGGATTAGCCTTGAACATATAGAAGGTGTTAGGGCTTATCTTTTGCAAGATAGTCACAATGACACGGCGTGTCAGTCCGGTGGCTTCCACTAATTTCCCGATTAGGTCATACTTTACATTCTCATTTACCAGTTCCTTGACAGCGTGTGTGTCTGTGCCTGTCACTTTCATGGCAATGCCTTCCGTAAGTTCCTGTTTGTTCTTTATTTCATTGAGCGTGCCAGTCGTTACTTGAATGTTTATTTCCGACACTCTCAGGTGGTTGTCCAGTTCAATGACGGCACGTTGGATTAGGTCTTCTGTCTTGAAGTTAACAGTGTAGTAAGTTTGATGGTTAATCTTCCGCCATAGTTCTTGAAACTCTTTGCGCTCAAACTTCTGCGAGTCAAACTTTGCTTCACGTGTCTGTCTGGCATTGTCTGGCTTGACAGCATTGGGATTGAATACGGCATCCAACCGTTTTACGATGTCTGCCTTATATTCGTTGTAATCCTCACCGAAATCAAGCGTTCCCTGCTGCTTGTGGTCGTGGAACTGTTGGGTGAGTTGTCCTTGCCGGTTAACATAGCCATGAGTAACCAATGCTGAAAACAAGAAACTTGCTTCCAGTTCATCCAGTCTTTTCTGCTCTCCATTTGCATTGGTGACAACCATATCCACAAATAAAGTAGGCTGTACCTTAATAGGACGGTCGCCAACAGCATCGGCAATTTCTGTTTGCAATTTCTTGGCAAAATCATCATAGCTTTCGCTGGCAATGACAGTCAGTTCGTTTACTTCAAACACTCGTCCGTGCAACACGGTCTCATCCTGCCGTTCACCTTGGCTGTTTACGCACAAGCGCATACCACGCCCCACTTCTTGCCGTTTCTTTGTCTGGTTGTCGCTGTCCTTCAGTGTACATATCTGGAACACATTCGGATTATCCCAACCTTCTTTCAAGGCAGAGTGCGAAAAGATAAAGCGTGTTGGTTCATCAAACGACAGTAGCTTCTCCTTGTCTTTCATGATGAGGTCATACGCAGAGGTGTCATTGCTGCTCTCGTTCTTTAGCTCTGTCTTTGAAGGTTGCACAAAGTGCCCTTTCTTGTCACGGGAGAAATAGCCGTTGTGTACCTCTTCCGCTTTCCATCGTTTCAAGTAGTCTATATATTCTTGCGAATCATCAGTTTGCAGTTGCAATGCACCCATAATGTTGTGGTATTCCTCTTCAAAGATTTCTGCAAACTGCCCCTTGCTTGTGCCGCCTCCCTGGTTGTAGATACGGTAGTTATCCACATGGTCTATAAAGAAGAGCGAGAGACACTTGATGCCCATCTTGAACAGCTGACGCTCCTTGTTGATATGTGATAGGATGGTCTCACGTATCTGGTGGCGGCGCACATAAATGTCGTTCACACGTCCAATCATATCACCCTCGTATAGAACAGTGTTGTTCAACAAGCGTATGCAACGGTTGTAGCCGTCTATGCTTTCTATACGATAACCGTTGGCGTATTCCTCCAGTCCGCCCGACTGCTGATAGATGTCAAATCCGTCACTCACCAACTGCGTCACTTGCTTTACTCCACTTACCCCCTTCTTGTCGAAACCTATACGGGCACGCGGATTGCCTTTCGACAGTTCTATACTCTCCAGATAGAGATAACCGTTGGTGGCTGTAGAACCATGCTGATTGATACCCTTCACCGAGATTTTCTTCACTAATTTCTTGTTGTAGGCATCCATTGCATCCAGACGATAAACCATATTTACTATGTCGTCAGCTCTGTGCGTGGCACTATATAATAAGGTGAAGAGCGGCTTAAACTCTTTCAGCTTTTCACGTGTAGCGTTCTTCTTGTCGGCTCCCAATACCGATTGCGGTTCGTCAATAATCAGGATAGGCTTTGTGGCGGCTATCACATCAATAGGCTTGCGTGAGCGGAAGGCATCCAACTTCATATAGATGCGACGGGCATCCTCCCCACGGGCGGCAAACGCCTGCGTGTTGATTATCATCACGTGCATATTCGAGTCGCTGGAAAACTGGTCAATCTTAGTCAGTTGTTTCGAGTCATATATGAACGACTGTATGCGCTTGCCGTACTCTGCTGCAAAGTGTTCGCTCATTATCTCAAAGGAGCGGCATACACCTTCACGAATGGCAATACTTGGCACCACAATGATGAACTTGCTCCAACCATAGAGCTTGTTCAACTCATACATGGTCTTGATGTAAGTATAGGTTTTGCCCGTTCCCGTCTCCATTTCGATGGTCAGGCGTAGGTCTGCAGTATCTATTGTTTCCGATGGCCGCAGTTGTGCCGCCATTTGTATCTGTCGGATGTTTTCCAATATCTGTCCTGCGGGGACAGTAAGCGGTTGATTGCGAAAGCCCACTACATCAAAGAGGTCTTGTGAACCGTCTGACGAACGTCCCATGTCATGGGTAAACTCCACCATCGACTGGTTGCGCTGCCCACGGAACACATCGGTCACAGCCCGAGCCGCATCCGTCTGGAACTGTTGATTCTTGAATTTCAGTGTCAGTTTTTTTGCCATATTTCACTGAATGTTTTTAGATGACACACACATTGTTCTTCACTTCCTCGTCCGTCCAGTCACACTTCTGCTTGAAGAGTTCAAAGAGGTTCATCTTCTGTGCCGCTTCGTTGAAACTGCTGTCACGGAATACCACACGTAAAGGTGACAAGTCGGCAATAGCATCAATCACCGCTTCCGTCACATTACCATCGAAACAAGCCACAAGGTCGCCATCGTTCACATTGTGTATCGTGCAGCCATCAACTTTTGTTGTGCTCAAAGGCAAAGACAGTTCCACGCCCCAGCGAAGCATACAGTCAAACAGCAAGTCAAGGTCGGTGCGGTCTTCCTTGATGTTGTCAAGCAGTCCTGCAAGCATGTCCTGAGTATAATCTTTCGAAGCAAAAGCCACATTTTTATAGTTACTGCTGTCACATTTGAACACACGGAAGCCTGTGTCAAGATCTTGGGTCGTCAATGGATTCTCTTCTTTTATTGTCTTTCCAGCACGGCGGATACGCTCCTTGCCAACTTCGGCTATATTATTCAAACCTATTTTAATCGCTCCCGGATTGTCGTCAATAATCTCTGGCATTTGAACAAGAATAAACTTACGGTTGCTTTGTGTTTCTTCATTAAGTTCCATAATGGCCTGGGCGGTAGTTGCGGAACCTGAAAAAAAATCCAGTACTATATCCTCTTTATCACTACCGATTATAGAAAGCATTTTTATAAGTTTGACGGGCTTTGGCGTATCAAAAGGAACGTTTTCTAAATCCTTAAACAGTTTGATTAAATCCTTTTTAGCCATATCTGTATGACCATAATCTTCATACATCAAAAGGCTTGAAGGCCTTCTACCTGTAACGTCAGATAGAAATTGTTTAACCGCAGGGAATGAGTTACCATCCTTTCCAAACCAGATACGATTGTCCTCTATCATTTTCATCATATTATCACGTGCATAAACCCAATGTTTTCCTTGTGGCACATTGAATACTTTTCCTGTTTTTGGACTTACCACGTCATAATATCCTTGTGAGCGTACACCATTACCAACACAGTCTCCCGCTTTCCAATCACCACGAGGATCATTATCCGGATTTTTATATCTTGCATTCATAGCTTCAGTCCTAGGAAGCAAGTTTATACTGAAACTGGAAATGTTCTTGCAATAGCAAAGGACAAACTCGTAATCGTTAGAAAAGTAGCGTGCTTGGTTTTTGGGCGAATAAACCTTTTGCCATCCCAACTGCGATATAAAATTTGACTCTCCAAACACTTCGTCAGTTATCTTACGCATATTTTGGATCTCATTCTCATCAATGCTAATAAAAATAACACCATTATCTGTAAGTAAACTTCTTGCGACCATTAGGCGTGTATAAATCATAGAGCACCAATCTGAGTGGAAACGTCCGTTTGAGTCAGTATTTCTACGGTAGCGATTCCCTTCTTCATCACGGTTACTCTCATCATATTCTTCCGCAGACTGTGTAAAATCATCATGATACACAAAATCATTCCCCGTATTATAAGGCGGGTCAATATAAATCATCTTGACCTTACCCATATAAGAGTTTTGGAGCAGCTTCAACACTTCAAGGTTGTCACCTTCTATGTAGAGATTCTGTGTCTTGTCCCAGTCAACACTTTCTTCGGGGCAAGGACGCAAAGTTTTATTGATAGGTGCTACCGCCTCTTGCAATGCTGCTCGCTTACCTACCCAAGTGAAATCATACACTTCGGGAGTATCCTCTACGGCATTATCACCGAGAAGCAAACGGAGTTTGTTGAAATCAACTACACGACGTACTTCCCCATCATCACCCTTTGCTTCCGTGAAGCACGAAGGGGCAATCTTATAGAGGGCATCAAGATTCAGTTCTGCGCCATCAGGCGTTTGTATATCTATATATTTCGGCTGTTCCATATATTATTTTATTATAGAGAGAATTAGAGCTATAATTGAGATAATTGTTGTCACGATATACTTCTTGTCATCAAAGATTGATGGATTCTTTAATTTCGGATTTGAAAGCAGATATGCTTTACCTTTGTCTGTTAATTGATAGGTTATAAAGGAGTCGCAAAGTCCTCTTGTCCCCTGTCCTAAGCCCTCAATCGTCAAAAGATTTAGTTCTTTGAAATCTGACTTTTCGGGTTTATATTTACCTTCTTTCAACAACAAAAGAATCTTTTTACCTCTCTTTGTCAATTTTATCTTTTCCATTATTTCAGTTCTTCTAATTTATTTTTCAATTCTTTCAGTTCTTTCCGCGTGGCTTTCACCTGCTTATTCATCTGCATTTGCCTGTCCAGTTGCGGTTCTCTGCGCATTCGCTTCTCCAAACTTTTCAGTTCCGCTTCGGCTGCCGCTATTTGCTTCTTCAATGCAACGATGTCTGCCATACTGCCGGCTTTGTGCTCACCGATGCCACTGACCTGAGCTATGAAATTGTCGTAGATTCGTGGCAAAGACTGGCCGTCAATTTGCAGATGCAAGTCGTCTAATGCCACCCATGATGAGGCAAAGGTCTGCGTGATACAGAACTTTATATGTGTATCATCTGTCCAATCCTTATAGTTGATAAGCAGCATGGCATGATTGTCATGCACAAGTATAAAGACTATGTGATGGGGCATGTTAATGTCAATGAATGAAAACAGGTCTGTCGGACAGTCCGCTTGTTTAAGATTCACCACAAACACCTCTATCTCCTTCATCTGTTCCGTATCGGTAACATTCAGCGTGGATGCCGCTAACTTGTATAGCCATGTGATGTTGACCACATCATTCACGAAGCGTGTCTTCATGCGAGGATTTACCTCCATGAACTTATAGAACATTGTCTTTGGCACTACGCGATTGACGATGGTATTTTGCGGATATTTCAAAATATTATCCACGGTCACCTCCTTCCTTTATCACAAGAAAGCAAATCAGCTCAAAATCATCCAGCCCTTTAATGTCATTCACAAGGGCAGTTGTCTCGCCAAAAGAGAAAAGGCTTTCAAGGTCGCTTTCCTCTTTCTGCTCCACAATAGTGCCCACCGCCTTTTGCAGCAGTTCACTATAATGCTGCATTTTCCGTCCATCGGCAGTCTCCTTGTTGAACGCATGGCACAGTTCCTTGATGGGTTCAGTACGTCCCTTGCACGAAAGGCGCATGATGTCGAGCAACCGTTTTGGCGAAAGATGATTGATAATCGGTTCGCCCCCGTCAGACAGATAAACCATATAAAACGGATGCAATAAGTTCTGCCTGCCTATGTTCACCGCATTGTTTCGGTTCTTTAAGATGAATATGACACCAGGCTTAACAACTTCTGAAGCAGGCACCACTGCACTCATGCCCAAAGGCGTATGCTCAATGTCTGGATGCTCGTGCATATATGCCAACAAGTCCATTCGGAACTCGTTGAGTCCCAAATCCATGATGTTGATGCCCGTGTCCATATCTTCAAGGTCAACCACCTCTTCCTGTAAGCGTTGCAGTTGGTTCTTGCGATAGTCGAGGTCTGCCTGTTCCTCATCGGAAAGAAGAACATTGCTATTGCCCGCACCTGTGATATTGACACCTGTCATGCGTGCCTCCACACGTCCTTTCAGACGGAGGTAGTCGTCCAGTTCTATGTCCGGCCAATAGTTTACCAACTGAATCACGTCATTGCGTGAGCCGATGCGGTCCACACGCCCAAATCTCTGGATAATGCGGACGGGGTTCCAGTGTATGTCATAATTGATCAAGTAGTCGCAATCCTGAAGGTTCTGTCCCTCGCTGATACAGTCAGTGGCGATAAGAACATCTATCCGTTCCTTTGTGTCAGGCAACAACTTGTCTGCCTCTTTTGATATGGGAGAAAAGAGCGTAAGGATGCTGTTAAAGTCAGCGCGAAGCCCCTTGATGGTTGAAGCGACTCCATTTCCTGTAACCAATCCGGTATGCAGCCCAGCGTTCTCCATAATGGCTGGAGCCAGATTGTCATAAAGATATTCAGCCGTATCACTGAAAGCAGTGAAGATAAGCACTTTCTTGTTGTCACCGTTTATCGGATGTGCAAACTTCTCACGCAAGTTCTCTATAAGCATTTGCAATTTGCTGTCATCTTCAGGTATTATGTCGCGGAGCATAACCAGCAACAGGTCTATGATATATTGGTCTGCCGCCAAGTCACGTTTCCATGAACGGCAATCCATATCGGCAAGCGATACGCGCGTTTTCTTTCCTCCGACAAGAAAGTCATTCTCACTGTCATCGCCGTCGAGCATACTCTCCAATGTCTGAAGGGAGAGGTGTGTATCCTGCCGTGTTTCCATAAAGTTGTCAATGGCTTTCAAAGTCTCGTCAACCTGCGACTTCATACGATCTAACGTCAAGCGGAACGTGTTTACCGAAGACTCCAGACGTTTAAGCAGGTTGATAGCCATGAGTTTCTTTAAGCCCTTTTCTCGGCCAGACATACCAAGATGCCCTCCGCTGTCATCCTTGTCTATCTCATATTTCTCACGCATGGAAGGCAGGATATAATCAGACGGTGCATATACACTGAGATTCAGGTCATCAAGTTGCGAGGCAATCTCCCTGTAAGTGATGGCCTCGTCAAGGTCGGTCAGGTGCGGACGCTTGGATATGGGGCGCAGACGTGTCGGAAACTTGCCTATATCTGCCGTGTCATAGTATTTCTCGATATGCTTGCGGCTCCGGGCAATGGTAACGGCATCCAGCACTTGAAAGAAGTCAAACGATAGCATATCTAACAACTGCTCTGCCGTGCGCTCCTTCGGGTCTTCAAGATGTGCCCAAATGTTGTATTGCGCCTGTGCCGAGCGGAAGATATCCTCAATGGGACGGTCAACATCCAGTTTGTCATTGATAAGCGACTGCTCGCCCTCGTATGCCAGCTGCAACTGGTTCTTCAAATCGTTGAAGCGGTTGTTAACAGGAGTAGCTGAAAGCATCAGTACCTTTGTCTTCACTCCAGCACGAATCACACGATTCATCAGACGGAGATAACGGTTTTCACGCGGGTTCTCGTCTTCTTCGTCGGTAGTGACCTTGCCGCCGTTGCGAAAATTGTGGCTTTCATCTATCACAATGAGGTCGTAGTTTCCCCAGTTTAGCAAGGTGAGGTCAATGCCGTTGCTTGTGCCATGGTCGCGCGAAAGGTCGGTATGAAACAACACATCATAACGCAAACGGTCTTTCTCCAGTGGATTGTTGCGGTAGTTGCTCTTGTAGGTGTTCCAGTTGTCATAGAGTTTCTTGGGACAAAGCACCAACACCGACTTGTTGCGGTTCTCGTAATACTTGATAACTGACAGAGCAGTGAAGGTCTTTCCTAAACCGACACTGTCGGCAAGGATGCAGCCGTTGTAAGTCTCTAATTTGTTGATGATGGCAAGGGCGGCATCCTTCTGGAAATTATAGAGCTTGTTCCATACTTGCGATGACTTGAAACCTGTTGCCTCGTTTGGCAGTACATCTTCGCTGATGTCGGAAAGAAACTCGTTGAAGATATTATATAGCGTGACGAAGTAGATGAAGTCAGGAGCATTCTCACGATAGACATTCTCAATGTTTTCGATTATGGCATCCGTAACATCAGTAAAGTTCTCTTTGTCTTGCCAGAAGTCATTGAAGTTCTTGAGGTAGGCATCGCTGATGGGTGATGGCATACGCTGAATGAGTTGGAAAATGTTGTTGCCACGCTCGCAACCGAGTTCCGTTGTGGTGAACTCATTGAAAGGCATATAGGTAAACAGCCCCTCCCCGTTCTTCACGTTCAAGAAACCAGGCATGTTCATCTGTGACACATTGGTCTTGAAGCGGACTTTTCTGCGAATCCAATCGGCACACTCCTTGGCAATAGCCCTTTGCGTAAGGTTGTTACGGAGCTTTATTTCAAAGTCCGAGCCATACAGCGTGCGCTCACGATTCAGTTTAGGAATATAGAATTCACGCTTCTGTTTCTTGGAACGCTCCTTGTTGAATGTGGGTGAGGTGAAGATAAAACGCAATTCGTCTATCTTCTCCAGCTCCTTTTGAAGTGCTTCAAAAGCATATATGGAGAAAGAGGCGGCTGCCATTGATACCTTTGAGCCTCGTTGCAGCGTGGTCTTCAGGTCATCAATGACCCTCCGGGTGATATTGTCGAATTGCTTCGGTAATTCCATATTTAACACAAGAACTCCCAGCATAGTGTCTCGACGGGCGACCAAGCCCTTTTTACACTACGAGGGAGTTCCATTATCTTTTTTGCCTGTTGGCGGTGGTCTTTGTCGAGGAATATCCCTACATCTCTTCCTAAGAGACGTAGAGGCAAAAGAAATCGTTGATTGTCCTTGATTTTTAGCGCTTTCAAGTTTTCAATTTGCTAAACATTGTCAAAAAACGTAGGCTAACGAATCGCTTTTAGCACGCAAATAGGATGAATTTAACCGAAAATTAGTACCTTTGTGGACGGGTATCCGTCTCTTAGGAAGAGAATGAGAAATTTGCTAAACAAATCCCTGTTTACAACAATCCGAGTATTATTTTGTTGGCTTTATCAACCACCGATGTTTCCAATGACGCAAGGTAAATCTGTGTCGTTGCCTCGGAGTCGTGTCCCATACCTTCGCTGATGACTGACAAAGGTATGTTCTTTGCTTTGGCAGCACTGGCCCAGGAGTGACGGGCAACATACATGGTCAAAGGCCGTTGGAGTTTCAACATTAAGGAAAGGTCTTTCAAATGGTAGTTGACCATATGCAGAGCATTGTCATACTGCCTTCTCTCGTTCACTGTCTCTTTTATGATAGGGAGAAGATAAGCTGTTTGGTTCTGAGGGTACTTGGAAACAATGAATTCCATGCACTTCTCCCATTTGATGGTAAGTTGCTGCCCTGTCTTTCTGCGTCGATATGTCAGGATTCCATTCTGGAGGTCGCTCTTTTTGAGATATGCCATATCAATAAAGGACATACCTCTGGTGTAGAAGCTAAACATAAACATATCACGGGCAAAGTCCAGTGATGGTTTTAATGACAGGTCAAGTTCCTTCAATGCCTTGATTTCCTTGATGGGAATGGCTCGCTTTATGGTCTTATCTACTCCTGTATAGACATGACGGAACGGTTTGTTCTGTGGTGTGAGTCCTTTCTCCACGGCGCGGTTATAGACAGCCCGCAGGTTTCGCATATAGAACGATATAGTATTCATGCTTACATATCTGGCTTTCAAGTGGGCTTCGTAAAGAAGCATGAGGTCAGAACTGATGCCGTCAAGTGGTACATCTTGATTCTCCCGGAATACCATGAAGCTTTTGAGCGTGGCGGTATAGGTCTCAGACGTACGGATTTTGCCCAACTGCTTCAGTTGAGCGATGACTCCATGCATAAAGTTAAAGAGCGAAGACTCCTTAGTCAGTTTATGGAACATGGTAATCACGTCGCCTGCCGTGAAGCGACGACGCTCTATTTCTAAGCTGCGGACGACCTTCTCCAGACGAGCCACATCCCATGACAGACGTTCCTGAATGCCAAGCAGAAAATTGGAGCGGCTGCCTTTTATGACAACACTCTCTGACTCTGCATTCCATTCCTCTGCAAAGACTTTATATTCAGTATTCAACTGACGGACTACCCGATTGTGGATAATTTGGAAATAGATGCCTCCCTCCTTACCATCCACTGTGGATGGCCTGAATTTTATCTTTATTGATGTCATAGTCATACCCTAATTTTATTTTGAATACCATATTTCGAAAACTAACAAAGACATAAAAACCCAGATTGCTTGCTATTTTATCTGGTCAGTCTCCCAGGCATCGATAGATGGTTGGGGTATTAGGCTTCCCGATGCCAGAATAATCTGGCACATGGGCAAGCCCAATGCCCCAAGATTTGGAATACAACTAACCAGGTGTTGCTAACTTGTCCGTACGGTAAGTAGCATTGTTGAACACAATTTTCTTGACCATCTCATTGAGCCTGTCGGCAATGCGGTCACCATAATGCTCTCGGATTTGTTGCGGTGTGAGGTTGGTTGTGATAATGGTGAAAAGTTGCTCTTCATAACGCTTTGTCAGCAGGTCAATAACAGGGGTATATATGTTACCATAGTCCAACACCTCTGATGGTTCTGTGCCAAGGTCATCGATGCCGAGCATATCTGCACTGATGAGTTTACGGTATGCCTCATAGTTGTTCTTGCAGAGGTACGCAATATACTTTGCATCCACAATCCGGATTCCGTATGTGCCTTCGTTGTATGGTTTGGGAATATGCAGTGTGTTCAGCAGTTGTTGGAATGCTTTAAGCATGGTACTCTTGCCATTGCCACACCCACCGCATAGTAGGATGCCGAAATGCGATGATGGTGTGGTAAGCCAATGAGCCATCTCCTGAAGTTGCTTCTCCAAGTATTCATTTGAACAGAAGATACGGTGTCGATATTCCACCTCAGCCATAATTGCAGCCAACAGATAGGCATAAGCCTTATCCTCTGACATGGGTATTCTAAAACGAGCCTTCATAGGACGACGCTGTAGCATGGATTTCTTTAATTCCTCTACGTCTATTTTGAGTGTTGTTTTCATTATTCCTTTCCCTTTCTTTATTTGAAAAATTTGCCAAATCGCTTTTTAATAAATTGTCTTTGTTTTTATCTTTTATATGTGTCAAGTCATCTGTCAACCCTACTGTCAAGTCATCCGTCCAATTAGTGAGCGTATAGGTTGACGGTAGATGGCGTGATTTGCCTTCGGTGAACGAGATAAGTCTGCGCTTGACAAGATGCTCCCTTGCCGTGATGACCGTCTGTCTTGAGACACGGAGGTCATCACTTATCCTTGTAGTTGAACAGGCAAAGGGCATCTGCCAGAAAAGCTTGTTGCATTCGTTCACAAGATAGGCAAACAAGGCAATCTCACTTGCAGGCATTTGCGACTTCATGGCAGAACGCCACATTTGATTCATCAAGCCGATGTAATTCATATCTCTATCTATTAATCATGCCAGCAGGACTTGTTCGGTTTGCGCTTGTGCGAAGAGAGTATGGCTTCATTCTCTTCATCAGCTGTCAGCGGTACGGCATTCTTTCGGTTCGCCTCCAGCCACTTGTCAAGTTCATCCTGATAGAGGACGTAGCGTTTGCCAGGCTTGGTGGCTGGTATCGTCCCGTCACCGAGTTTCATGTACAGTGTCCCTAAAGGAATGCGTGTGTACTCAGCTGCTTCCTCCACCGTCATGGGCTTGTGTCGGTTTTCGCGTACATGATGTTTCCGATTCTCATCCTGTTGCTTGATTAGCAGTCTTCTCATGCCCATCACCTCATCCCGAAGCTGGGCGACGACCTGTGGGAGGTCGTTGAATGTCAATTCATTTTGTTCCATAATTTTCACGGCCTTTGATTAGAGACCGGATGCAAAGGAACTGAATGAAGCACCCGTGCTGATGGAAACTTGTGGTAACTCACAAATCACTTCATAATAACTTAAAAGATTTGACTATCAGATGATTATTGAATGACAACAGAGACTTTTGACAAGCATTTCCATGACTATTGCAAGTAAGCATAAATAACGTATTGTAAAAACTGTCGTATGATTCGACTGTTTTTGCAGTAGGACTATTAAGTCAGACGAAGTTCTATACACTGACAGGGAAAGAAATTCTGTTTTGTGAAAAGTACATGAATACAGAACCAGCCGCATCAGACATTATAAGTCGGATGCGGCTGGTTGTAAACGATGAGAGGAAAGTGTTACTACTTTATGGATTGAGGTATATGAAACGATATTCCGTCTTTGCCTGGCAGGTCTATATGGATTTTGTCAGATGTTGATGTGACTCTCAGGTTCTTCAAGGTGGAATTATCAAGGTCTTTGCAAAGATCCGGGAACATGGTCCGAATGAAATTGATGCATAGTTCCACGCTGTACGGCTTACCCTTGCCGAGTCCTAACCTTGCAGTGATGTTCCATATCAGATGGCGCACGTCAAAACTGGTCATTGTACCTTTTAACCCTACAAATGGCTTCGGTTCGTATGCCGGGTTGATGGCAAACGACATTATTTCAGCACAGAATGTATCCATGTCTTCCTGTTTGATGAACGGAGCCATGGTATAATGAAGATATTCCACAATCTTGTCAAGTTGCTCTTTCCTATGGGCAGCTTGATTCCTGTAAAAGTCATCACAACCCTGCCTGTAAACGTCAATCATAGAGGAAAGAGCAATGATGTCGTTTGTTTCTTCTTTCAGTGCCAATAGCATTTCCGGCTCCCCAGAAACGATTTCATTATTTGATAGTTCTGATTCAGTTTGTTCTTTGGCTACAATAAATCTCTCATCCATCGCTTTGTTGGCTAATATGGATTCATAGATTTTCATTGGCGCACATAGGAAGAGCCATGCCATAAACTCCAATAACACAGTAAAGCCTCCGAAGGAAATGTAGAAGATGCTCACATCTTGTGAGAAGATGCCGCTGATTATTCGTGCCGGTATGATAGCGATGAACAACACCGCTATGCTAACCAGCAAATATAACATGGTCTTGAAGTTTATTGTAGGGAATACCGCTCCACCGTTTATGTCTGATGTCTCTTTCATTGTTTTGCCTTTTATTATTGTAATTACTCTTGTTTGTTGCCAACGATTGACACTTTCGGCGTGCAAAGTTACCTTGGTTATTTGTGACAGCCGATGATTGTCAGAATAATCTGCTTCTTTTTAATTTTAGTTGGCTATCAAGTATGATTTTGCGGGGTTTTTCATACTATAAGGATTATAAACGAAAAGGAGCGAAACAAAAAAAGGAGAAGCAATGCCTCTCCCCAATGATGATACATATATTATAGGTAAGATAGAACAGATATAGGTAGTTATTGCCCCACGACCTTTAGTTGCGCTGTCTTCACTGGTCTAAGAGTGATGCGGTTTACCGACTCGCGTTTGCTCTCGTCTGCCATGTTCGCATAGATCTGCGTGGTAGAGACGTTCTTGTGACCCAACATGTGTTGAACGGTATAGACGCTCGTACCAGCATCCACTTGTAGAGAACCGAATGTATGGCGGCTACAATGGAACGAGATTTTCTTGGTGATGCCAGCTGCTTTCAGCCAGTTCTTCAAGGGTGTCTGGGTAAGTTTGTCACTGAAACCTGTGAAGACGATGCCAGTTCCACGCTCACCAATCAGTTCCAGCGCCTCGTCACTGATGGGGTTGTTCACCAGTTCCTTTGTCTTCTGCATACGGAGAGTCACGTACATGCCTCCGTCACCGTATGGCTGTATGTTCTCCCATGTAAGCTGCTTGATGTCACTCTTTCTCAGTCCTGTCAGACAGGCAAAAAGGAAGGCGGTCTTCAAGATGGGATATTCGCAAGGCGTGTTTGCCAACCTTATAAGCTCATCCTTAGACAGGTGCTCTTTTTCAGTCGGGATTGTGTCAATGCGTTCCAGAAAGCCATTGGGATTCTCCATGATCTTGTGTTCCCTATAGGCTGTATGGAGTACGGCACGGAAGGTTGACCAATAGCCTGCCACACTATTGATGTGCAACTTGTGCTCTGTGTGGATAGTTTGTGGGGCATTCAAAAGATACTCGCGGAACTTGTTGCATAAGTCAACGGTGATTTCATCGAAACGGCACTTGTCATTGCAGAATCGGGCGAAATGCTTATAGACGTGCTGCCACTTGCAGTTCTTCTTGTCTGCCTTCTGCTTGAAGTAGGCAAGGAAATCGCCTTTCATCTTCTCCTTGTCAAAGAAATCGTATCTTTCATTCACAATGGACTCATAGCGACGGCAGCGGAGGGCTTCCGCTTTCTCACGCATACGGTCGTTGTAGTCCTTTTCTCTTTGGTTCTTCGGCTTGGCATAGATGTAGATGCCGAGCGATTCATGACGCATGACCTTCATCGTACTCTCATCCCTGTAGCCAGGATAGTAGTCGAGATAGAAGGATAGCTGTTCACCGCCTTTAATTTTGCGTGTGCGGAGTGTCACGGTCTTGCAGATGTTACTCATAATACTACTTTTTAGAATTTTCAAATTAATGGATACTGATGGCTGTTGCCAGCAATTCGGGCACAAAGTAACTGAATGGTGCACCCGTGATGATGAAAACTTATCGTAATTTGTGAATAATTGAGGAATAACTGGATTTTGCTCAAAATCCTTGATGTAAGTTCTGTTTTCCATCGTCATTGAACCCGATAGGAACCAAATTGAGCCAGTCTGACTGGCTCAATTT
>ENA-OZDJ01000189-OZDJ01000189.1-human-gut-metagenome-genome-assembly--contig:-NODE-189-length-15002-cov-6.092527_pt1 | contig 15002 bp, 10 predicted proteins | sample MGYA00245058_ERZ653589 | MGnify/ENA primary metagenome ERZ653589 (study PRJEB26926, sample SAMN06165123) | human gut metagenome | biome: ENVO:00009003; feature: ENVO:2100002; material: ENVO:00002003... | reverse complement strand
TCTACACCTATTAAGTCGTCGGCAGCGTCAGATGTGTATAAGAGACAGTTATAGCTCAGGATCGGCTGCGCCGACTGCCCGATGGCGTTGTAGACCATGAAGATGATGGGAAAGAAGTAGCAGGCGATGCTGAAGGCCGCCACGCCGTCCTCGCCCAGACGGCGGATGAAGACGTAGTTGCCCGTGAACATCATCGCGGCGATGGCCCCCTCGCAGAGGAAGGTCGAAAGCCCCAGGCGGCACATGTAGCCCACGTTGCGGCGGGTCAGGCGCAGGCTCTTCCGGCTCGTCTTCACCCGGCAGAAGCGGATGACGTTGCGCCGGCGGGAGAGGTAGGCGAGGATCATCACCGCACCGACCACATAGCCGAGGCTCGTGGCCAGCGCCGCGCCGAACATGCCCAAGTCCAGCAGGAAGATGAACACGTAGTCGAGCACGATGTTGATCAGGGCCGGGACGGCATTGCACCACATCGCATAGTTGGGCGAACCGTCGAGCCGGATGAAGAACATGCCGGAGCTGAGCAGGGCGCTGAACGGCAGGAAAGGGACGAACCAGTACATGTACTCGAGCACGAGGGGCAGCAGCCGCTGCGAGCTGCCCAGCAGCCGGGCCACCTCCGGGGCGAAAAGGCAGACCGCAAGGCTGTAGGCGGCCAGAATCAGCGACGAAACCGCAACGGCCTGCGTCACGTTGATGCGTGCCGTCCTGGCCTTTCCGTACGAAAGGTGGATCGAGGCCACGACCGAGGCCCCCACGCCGAACATCAGGCCCACGCCCGTATTGATGAGGAACAGCGGCGCGGTGATGTTCACCGCGGCCAGCGCATCGCTGCCGATGCCGCGCCCGACGAAGATGCCGTCCGTGATGACGAATGCGGCCGAAAACAACATCCCCAGCACCGTGGGGATCAGCAACCGGCGGAACAGCCGCGGAATCTCCATGTTGCCGAAGTCGATACTGTCTTTCATCATAGATACTTCCGTTTTTGAGGGTTCGGTCGGCAAAGGTAGCGCTTATCCCGAACGCCGCAACCGGTATAATGAAATATGATGAAATCGCAGAATTCATAGCCGGCCGGAACACCGGACCGCCCGTTCCGCCTGCGGTCCGGCACAAGACAGGCAGGCGCAGGGCAGAACGGAAGCGGACGGGACGCCTCACGCCTCGAGGAGCACCCGGTTTGTCAGGGGGCGGCCCTCGGCGAACTCCTGCAGGTTGTCCAGCGTCGTCCGCGCGATGTTGTCCAGGGCCTCGCGCGTGAAAAAACCCTGGTGCGAGGTGACGATCACGTTGTGGAACGACAGCAGCCGGGCCAGCACGTCGTCGTCCATGATGCGGTCCGATGTGTCCTCGTAGAAGTAGGCGGCCTCCTCCTCGTAGACATCCAGCCCCGCGGCGCCGATGCGCCCCTCCTTCAGTCCGTCGATCAGCGCCTCGGTATGGATCAGTTGTCCGCGGCCCGTGTTGATGAGCACCACGCCCGGCTTCATCTGCGCGATCGCCACGTCGCCGATCATGTAACGGGTCGAATCGTTCAGCGGGCAGTGGAGCGAGATGACGTCCGAACGGGCATAGAGTTCGTCGAGCGGCACATAGTCGAACCCCTCGGATGCGGCAAGGGCCGCATCGGGACAGGGGTCGTAGGCCAGCACCCGCATCCCGAACCCCAGCAGGATGCGGATCAGGCAGCGCGCGATCCGGCCCGTGCCGACGATGCCGGCCGTCTTGCCCCAGAGGTCGTAGCCCAGCAGCCCGTGGAGCGAGAAGTTTCCGTCGCGCGTCCGCCAGTAGGCGCGGTGAATCTTGCGGTTGAGCGCCAGCAGCAACGCCACGGCATGCTCCGCCACGGCATGGGGAGAATAGGCCGGAACGCGCACGACCGGTATCGCAAAGCGTGCGGCGGCACGCAGATCGACATTGTTGAAACCGGCGCAACGCAGGGCGATCAGCCGGACTCCCAGATTGGACAGCCGCGCGATTGCGGCCGCATCGGCCTCGTCGTTCACAAAGATGCAGACCGCATCCGAACCCTCGGCCAGCACCGCGCTGTCGGCATTCAGATGGCTCTTGTGGTAGACCATTCCGAACCCGTAATCACGCCCGACCCGATCGAACGTCTCCCGATCGTAGGGCTGTGTCCCGAACATCGTCACTTTCATACTCCTTACCTCTTATTACTATTGAATGCAGGCTGCCCCAAATATGCAGGCTCCTCATTTTTTTGCATTCCGGAACTCGGTGGGCGACACTCCCGTGTGCTTCTTGAAGAAACGGCCCAGATAGGACTGGTCGGGGAAATGCAGCCGATAGGCGATCTCCTGCACCGAAAGCTCCGTGGACTCGAGCAGCATCTTGATCTCGAGGACCACCGAACGGTCGATGAACTCCTTGGCCGTCGAGTGGGCCACGCTGCGGACAATCGTGGACAGATAGCGCGTCGAGATGCAGAGCTGGTCGGCGTAGAATGCCACCTCGCGCTGTTCCGTGCAATGTTCGTGCACAAGTGCCACGAAATGCTGGAAAAGATCGGCCTGACGCGTGGTGCCCGACTGAGGATGCACGTCGGGAGCAAACCGCCGCGTTTTGTCGAAGGCCTCCAGCAGAACATTCTGCAACCGGTTGCGGATGATCGTGTTGCGGAAGATGTTGTCGCGGTCGCGATAGGTATAGGAGGCCATCTGGAACCAGTTGCGAACCGCCTCGACAATCCGGTCCGGAAGGCGGATGACCGCATGGTCGTGCAGGATGTGGAAAAAAGAGGGGTCGAGGCGATAGGCCGCTTCCGAGAAAAGTTCGATCGAAAAGGCACAGAAACGCACACGAAAATCGTCCGTGCGTTCGTTCAGATGAAGGATCGAACCCGGCAACAGCAACAGCAGCGTATCGCGCGTGATGCGGTCGTGCAGCTGATCGACCGTCACCGTCGCGCTGCCCCGGCGGCAGAAGAGAATCGCACCGCCCTCCGTACGGCAGGAGTGCTCCTCAAAATAGCGCAGATCGGTGTCGCCGACCACGAACTGCTCCTCGGGGGTGGTCATTATCGGATTATATTCTGTCATATATAATTCGTTTTTCGAACAAAAATAGCGCAATTTTACATAAATCGCGCAATTTTGTTCCGAAAATTACCAACACTATTCGCAATATCAAGACCTCGCGACCGTTATATTATGGTACTTTTGCACCTGAAAAAGTTTTTTAGTATAATTTTTTAAGTGGAGTTATGAAACAAACATTTGTGAAAGCAGCCCTCGCGACCTGCTGCATGGCAGCCGTCGCCTGCAAGCAGGCACCGATGACAATGGGTCCCGGCCAGTATGCCGTGATTACCGTCGCCACATCCGACCGAGAGATTCCGACCACCTATTCGGCAACCATCCGGGGCCGTCAGGACATTGCCATCTACCCGCAGGTTTCGGGTACGATCTCCGAGCTCTGCGTGAACGAAGGACAGAAGGTGTCGAAGGGGCAGACCCTCTTCATCATCGACCAGGTTCCCTACAAGGCTGCGCTCCGCACGGCTGAAGCCAACGTCGAGGCCGCCGAGGCCAGCGTCGCCACTGCACAGCTGACCTACGACAGCAAGAAGGAGCTCTTCGCCAAGAACGTCGTGTCGCAGTTCGACCTCCAGACGGCCGAGAACAACCTGCTCACGGCCAAGGCGCAGCTCGCACAGGCAGAGGCGCAGCGCGTGAATGCCGCCAACAACCTCTCCTATACCGTGGTGAAGGCCCCGTCGAACGGCGTAGTCGGCACACTGCCGTACCGTGTCGGTGCACTGGTCAGCGCCTCGATCCCCGAGCCCCTGACCACCGTATCGGACAACTCGACCATGTACGTCTACTTCTCGATGACCTCGAAGCAGCTGCTCGAACTGACCCGCCGCTACGGATCGATCGACGAGACGCTCAAGAACATGCCCAGCGTACAGCTCAAACTTAACGACGGATCGGTATACGACCAGTCGGGCCGCGTGGAATCGATCAGCGGCGTGGTAGACACCTCGACGGGCAGCGTACAGCTGCGTGCCGCATTCCCCAACGCAGGCGGTCTGCTGCTGAGCGGAAGCACCGGCAACATCATCATGCCGAACTACTACAAGGACTGCATCGTCATCCCGCAGACGGCAACCTTCGAATTGCAGGACAAGATCTATGTCTACAAACTGGTAGACGGCAAGGCCTCGTCGTCGATGATTGAGGTCGAGAAGCTTTCGAACGGCCAGGAGTACATCGTCAAGAGCGGTCTTACGCCGGGTGAGGTGATCGTCGGCGAAGGTGTCGGACTGATGCGCGAAGGCACGCCGATCATCCCGAAGAACCAGGCAGCACCCGCAGCCCAGGCGAGCCAGGAGGAGGCAGCTCAGAACAACGAAGCTGCCCAGTCCGATGACGCCGCCGCTCAAAACAAAACTGAAAAGGAGGAATAATCTATGACACTCAAGAGTTTTATCGAACGCCCTGTACTGGCGTCGGTCATATCGATCGTCATCGTCATCGCCGGTATCATCGGACTCGCTTCGCTGCCGGTGGAGCAGTACCCCGATATCGCACCCCCGACGGTCATGGTGCATGCATCGTATCCGGGTGCAAGCGCCGAAACCATTCAGAAATCGGTGATCGTCCCCCTCGAGGAGGCCATCAACGGCGTCGAGGACATGACCTACATCACCTCGGCCGCTGCCGCCGGTTCCGCCTCGATCAGCATCTATTTCAAGCAGGGAACCGACCCCGACATGGCTGCCGTGAACGTACAGAACAAGGTATCCACGGCTACCGGACAGCTTCCTTCGGAGGTAACGCAGATCGGTGTGACCACCATGAAGCGCCAGACCTCGATGGTGAAGATCTTCTCGCTCTACAGCCCCGATGACTCCTACGACGAAGGCTTCCTGGCCAACTACTCGAAGATCAACATCGAGCCGCGTATCGTCCGTATCCCGGGCGTCGGCGAGGCCTTCACGCTGGGCTCCGACTATTCGATGCGTATCTGGCTCAAGCCCGACGTCATGGCCCAGTACAAGCTCATGCCTTCGGACATCACCGCCGTGCTGGCCGAGCAGAACATCGAGGCCTCGACCGGTTCGCTGGGCGAGAATTCGAAGAACGCCTTCCAGTATACGATGAAGTACTCGGGCCGTCTGACGCTGCCCGAGGAGTTCGAGAACATCGTCATCCTCGCACAGGACGACGGCACGATCCTCCGCCTGAAGGATGTCGCCGACATCGAGCTGGGACATGAGTCCTATGCATACGTCGGCAAGACGAACGGTCACTCGGGCGTCAGTACGATGGTCTTCCAGACCGCAGGTTCGAACGCCACGGAGGTCGTAAACCAGATCAACGCACTGCTCGACGAGGTCGAGGCCGACCTGCCGAAGGGCATCGCCATCGCTCACCTGCACAGTGTGAACGACTTCCTCTTCGCCTCGATCAACGAGGTGATCAAGACCCTCATCGAGGCCATCATCCTTGTGGTGCTGGTGGTATACGTCTTCCTGCAGGATATCCGCTCGACGCTCGTGCCGACGATCTCGATCCTCGTGTCGCTGATCGGTACGTTCGCCTTCCTGGCCGTGGCCGGGTTCTCGATCAACCTGCTGACGCTCTTCGCTCTGGTGCTCGCCATCGGTACGGTCGTCGATGATGCCATCATTGTGGTCGAAGCGGTGCAGGCGCGCTTCGACGCCGGTTACAAGTCCTCGTACATGGCCACGATCAACGCCATGTCGGGTATTACGTCTGCCATCATCACTTCGACGCTGGTCTTCATGGCGGTGTTCATCCCCGTGGCCATGATGGGCGGAACGTCGGGTGTGTTCTACACGCAGTTCGGTATCACGATGGCCGTCGCCGTAGGTATCTCGGCACTCAACGCCCTGACGCTCTCGCCGGCTCTCTGCGCCCTGCTGCTGAAGCCCTATCTGGATGAGAACGGCGAGATGAAGGACAACTTCGCCGCACGCTTCCGCAAGGCCTTCAACACGATCTTCTCGACGCTGGTAAACAAGTACAAGCACGGCGTGATGCTCTTCATCAAGCACAAGTGGCTGATGTGGTCCACCTTCGCCATCGCCATCGCGGCGCTCGTCCTGCTGATGAACTCGACCAAGACGGGTCTGGTGCCCGACGAGGACCAGGGTACGATCATGGTCAATGTGACGACCCCTCCGGGAACCTCGCTCGAGGAGACTAACAAAGTACTCGAAACGGTCGCATCGCGCATTGCCGACATTCCGCAGGTGGAGAATGCCATGGAGACTGCCGGTTTCAACATGATCGCCTCGGCTGCAGGTTCCTCCTACGCCATGGGTATCGTCAAGCTGAAGAACTGGGACGAGCGTCCGAATCCCGAAGACGAGGTTCAGGCCGTCATCGGACAGATCTATGCCCGCACGGCCGACATCAAAAACGCCCAGATTTTCGCCGTGGCTCCGCCGATGATCTCGGGTTACGGTTCGACCTCCGGTTTCTCGATGTATCTGCAGGACCGCGCCGGCGGTGAGCTGACCGACTTCTACCAGATCTTCCAGCAGTTCATCGGTGCCCTGAACCAGCGTCCGGAGATCGAGCGCGCCTACTCGTCGTTCAACATCAACTTCCCGCAGTACATGGTGCACATCGACCCGGCGAAGGCAAAACGCGCAGGCGTCTCGCCCTCGACGATCCTCTCGACGATCGCCGGATACTACGGAGGCCAGTACGTTTCGTACATCAACCGCTTCTCGAAGATGTACTACGTGACCCTGCAGTCACGTCCCGAGGACCGTCTCGACGTCGAGTCGCTCAACAACATCTACGTGCGCACCGACAAGGGCGAAATGGCGCCCGTGGGCGAGTTCGTGGAGCTCGAGAAGGTCTACAGCTCCGACGTGCTGAACCGCTTCAACCTCTACAATGCCATCTCGGTACAGGGTACCGCCGCCACCGGCTATTCGTCCGGTGATGCGATCCAGGCCATCCGCGAGGTTGCCGACCAGGTGCTGCCGAAGGGATACGGCTACGAGTTTGACGGCATCACCCGCGAGGAGGCCCAGACGACGAGCAACACGCTGATCATCTTCGGTATCTGCCTGCTGTTCATCTACCTCATCCTGAGCGCCCTCTACGAGAGCTACCTGATTCCGTTCGCCGTGATTCTGGCCGTACCGTGCGGTCTGATGGGTTCGTTCCTCTTCGCCAAGGCGATGGGGCTCGAGAACAACATCTACCTCCAGACGGGTATCATCATGCTGATCGGTCTGTTGTCGAAGACCGCCATCCTCATCACCGAGTACGCCGCCGACCGCCGCCGTGCAGGCATGAGCCTCACGCAGGCCGCCGTATCGGCCGCCAAGGCCCGTCTGCGTCCGGTGCTGATGACCGTCCTCACCTGCGTGCTCGGTATGTTGCCGCTGGTATTCTCGACGGGTGCAGGCGCCAACGGCAACTCGACCCTCGGTACGGGTGTCGTCGGCGGTATGATCGTCGGAACGCTGGCCCTGCTGTTCCTCGTGCCGACGCTGTTCATCGTCTTCCAGACCCTTCAGGAGAAAGTCAAGCCCCTCGAACTCGATCCCGATCCGCAGTGGTCCGTTCGCGCCGAGGTGGAAGAGGTCAAAAACGAGAAAGAGGAATAAAACATGAAAAAGATACTGATTGTCTGCCTTGCAGCCGCCATGACGAGCTGCGGCATCTATAAGAACTACCAGCGCCCCGACGTAGTGACCGACGGTCTCTACGGCACGGCCGAAACCGCCGACTCGACCACGCTCGGAGACATCTCCTGGCAGGAGATGTTCACCGATCCCCAGCTGCAGGCGCTCATCGACCTGGCACTGACGAACAACACCGACCTCCAGTCGGCACAGTGGCGCGTCAAGGAGGCCGAGGCCACGCTCAAGTCGGCCCGCCTGGCCTACCTGCCGTCGTTCAACTTCGCACCCCAGGGTACGATCTCGAGCTTCGACAACGGAGCCGCTTCGAAGACCTACAGCATTCCCGTGACGGCCAGCTGGCAGATCGACATCTTCGGAGGCCTGACCAACGCCAAGCGCAAGGCCAAGGCGCTCTACCTGCAGAGCCGGGAGTACCAGCAGGCCGTGCGCACGCAGCTCATCGCCTCGGTGGCCAACCTCTACTACACGCTGCTGATGCTCGACAGCCAGTACGAGGTGACCAAGGAGACGGCCGCCAAGTGGGAGGAGAGCGTCCGCACGATGCGTGAGATGAAGGCCGCCGGCATGACCAACGAGGCCGGCGTAGCCCAGTACGAAGGCAGCTACTACGGCATCGTGGCATCGCTCAACGACATCGAATACTCGATCCGCGAGACCGAGAACAGCCTCTGCTCCGTGCTGGGCGAGGTGCCCCACGAGATCGTCCGCGGACGCCTCGACGAGCAGCAGCTGCCCGACAACCTCGCCGTCGGCGTACCGGTACAGATGCTCTCGAACCGTCCCGACATCCGTCAGGCCGAGTACTCGCTCATGCAGTCATTCTACGCCACGAACGCCGCCCGTTCGGCCCTCTACCCGTCGATCACGCTGAGCGGATCGGCCGGATGGACCAACAACGCCGGAGTCATCACCAATCCGGGCAAACTCCTGCTCTCGGCAGCCGGATCGCTGCTCCAGCCGATCTTCAACGCCAACGCCAACCGCGCCAACCTGAAGATCGCCAAGGCACAGCAGGAGGAATCGAAGCTGGCCTTCCAGCAGGCGCTGCTCAACGCCGGGGCCGAGGTGAACAACGCCCTGACGCAGTGCCAGACGGCCCGTGCCAAGACCGATCTGCGTATCAAGCAGATCGAGGCCATGGAACGCGCCGTGGAGAGCACCGAACTCCTGATGCAGCACTCCTCGACAACCTACCTCGAGGTGCTGACCGCACAGCAGTCGCTGCTGTCGGCCCAGTTGTCGCAGATCGCCGACCAGTTCGACGAAATCCAGGGAGTGGTCAATCTCTATCAGGCTCTCGGAGGAGGCCGTGACCTCACCACGGAGGAGAAGTGATGAAACGGGGAGCGACCAAAGAGGAGATCATCCGCACTACGTTGGATCTTATCACCCGCAACGGCCTTCGTGCCGTGCGGGTGGATGAGATCGCGCAGATGCTGGGCATCTCGAAACGCACGCTCTACGAAATGTTCGCCGACAAGAACGACCTGATCAGCGCCTGCCTGAATGACATGGCGCGGCAGCAGCGGCAGCACATCGACGCCGACCGCAAACGGCGCAGCGGAAATGCGCTGCAGAAGACATTGCGGCTGGTCAATACCTATGTGGACAGCCTTTACAAGGTAGACCCGAGCTTTCTGTCGGACATCCGGCACAAGATCGTCTTCGCCGAGTATTACGACGAACACCGCGAATTCTGGTTCAGGGAACTGACGCGCGATTTCGACGTATGCCGCAACGAAGGCCTCCTGCTCGCCGAAATCGATTCCCGTTCGCTGGCCGAGCAGCTGATCGGAACGCTGTTCGAACTGCGGCTGAACAACACTTCGCGCGAGGAACTCTACATGCTCAGCAAGACCATCCTCCGGGGCGCCGCAACGCAGGCCGGGATCGACTGGATCGACCGGAAGCGATAGCCGCCAGGCGGACGACACATGCACGGAATCCGTTCCCGATGACCGGGAGCGGATTTTTTTTGGCCGCAACAGCAAAAAACAGCCGACGGGCGCTGTGTATTTGTAAAAAATCTCTATATTTGCGTCGTAGAAGTTTTCCCCGATGATGAAGCGAAGCGCAACATACGGATTCCAGCACCGCAACACTGCCTCCGTGGCGATGTCGATGATGTCGATGATGTCGATGCGCAGCCGCTCCGGCCGGGCATAACTTCGTCGTGTGCGAAAGAGAGTCCGGCTTCCCTGCGAAGCCGGACTTTTTTGTGATACCGAAAAAAACAAGATATGGAACCGAAAAATTACCGATTCGAGACCCTGCAGGTCCATGCCGGGCTGCCCGAGAACAGGGAAACCGGGGCCCGCGGCGTGGCGATTTGTCCCACGGCCGCCTACCGTTTCCGCAACTGCGACCATGCCGCCCGGCTCTTCGAGTTGAGCGAAGCCGGCAACATCTACACCCGGCTGCAGAACCCCACCACGGCAGCCTACGAGGAGCGCATTGCGGCGCTCTACGGAGCCGTGGGGGCCCTGGCCGTATCGTCGGGCATGTCGGCGATCCTCGTCACGGTGCTCTCGCTGGCCTCCCGGGGCGACAACATCGTCGCCTCCCCGCTGCTCTACGGCGGCACCTACAACCAGTTCCGCATCTCGCTGCGCAACATGGGCATCGAGGTGCGCATCGCCCCGAACGAGCGCCCCGAGGCGTTCGAGGCGCTCATCGACGACCGCACGAAGGCCCTCTACGTCGAGAGCATGGGCAACCCGACCTGCGACGTGCCCGACCTGGAGGGGCTGGGCGCCGTGGCCCGCCGACGCGACGTGCCGCTGGTAGTGGATAACACGTTCGGTGCGGCGGGATACCTCTGCAACCCCTTCGAGTGGGGCGCCCACATCGTCGTCGATTCGGCGACGAAGTGGATCAACGGACACGGCACGGCCATGGGCGGCGTGATCGTGGACGGCGGCAACTACGACTGGGGCAACGGCAAGTTCCCGCAGATCGACGGTCCGTCGGAGGGCTACCACGGGCTGAACCTCCACAAGGCGTTCGGCCGGGCGGCCTTCATCGTCAAATGCCGCGTGGACGGGCTGCGCGACCTGGGCTGCTGCCCCTCGCCGTTCGACTCCTACCTGATGCTCCTCGGCCTGGAGACCCTCTCGCTGCGCGTCCGCCACGAGGTGGAATCGACCCGCCGGCTGGCCGAATACTGCCGCAGCCACCCGAAGGTGGCCCGGGTCAGCTATGTCGGGTTCGATACCCATCCGAGTTTCGAAAACGCCCGGAAATACTACCGCTTCGGGTCGTCGGCCGTCTTCACGATCGAGCTCAAGGGTACGCTGGAGAGCACCGTGCGTTTCGTCGAGGCGCTGCACCTGGCCGCCAACATGACGATGATCGGCGACTCGATCTCCGTGGTGACGCACCCCGCATCGACCACGCACAAACAACTCGGCGAGGCCGACCTCGCGGCAGCGGGCGTAACGCCGACGCTGCTGCGCATCTCGCTCGGACTGGAGGATGTCGAGGACCTGATCGACGATTTCGAACAGGCTTTCGCACACGTGGAGGAGTAGGGTATGCTGCACGTCTTCCTTTCCGACGAACCTTTCCCGCTCGAACTCGGCGGTGAACTGCCCGCACTGCGGATCGCCTACCACACCTACGGCGAACTGAACGCCGCACGCGACAACGTCGTGTGGGTCTGCCATGCGCTGACGGCCAATTCGGACGTCGCCGACTGGTGGCCGCACACGGTCGAACCGGGACGGTTTCTCGACCCGTCGCGCCACTTCATCGTCTGCGCCAACATCCTCGGCTCGCACTACGGGACGACCGGGCCGCTGCAGGTCAATCCGGCAACGGGAAGTCCGTGGTACGGCTCCTTCCCGCCCTTCACGATCCGCGACATGGTGGCGGCGCACCGTCTGCTGGCCCGCGCCCTCGGCATCGGACGCATCGCCACGCTCGTGGGAAGCTCCGTAGGCGGGTTCCAGGCCGTGGAGTGGGCCGTCGAAGAGCCGGAGCGCATCGCACGCCTCGTGCTGATCGCCACGGCAGCCAAGGCCTCGCCGTGGACCATCGCCATCGACGAGACGCAGCGCATGGCCATCGAGGCCGACGCCACGTTCGGCCAGCCGCGCGACGATGCCGGAATGAAGGGGCTTGCGGCGGCACGCGCCATCGGGCTACTGACCTACCGCGGGGCTGCAGGGTACAACCTCACGCAGCAGGACCGCGAAGAGCTGCCGGCCGCCCACCGCGCCTCGACCTACCAGCAATATCAGGGCGAGAAGCTCTGCCGCCGCTACAACGCCTACTCCTACCACGCGATCCTCAACGCCTTCGACACGCACGACGTAGGCCGCGGCAGGGGAGGGACCGACGCGGCGCTGGCCCGCATTGCGGCCCGCACGCTGCTCGTCGGCATCACCACCGACATGATCTTCACCCCCGCGGAGATGCGCGCCCTGCAGCGGCAGATCCCCGGAAGCGAATACCGCGAGATCGACTCACCGTTCGGCCACGACGGATTCCTGGTCGAGCACGAGCAGCTCAACGACATCCTGCGTCCCTTCATGGAGGGACAGCCAACCGAAAACAACAACTGAAAACAGAATACCGGACATGAGCAAAATCAAAATCGGACTCTTCGGCTTCGGCGTGGTCGGACAGGGCATCTACGAGGTCATCGGCAAGGCCAAGAACGCCAATGCCGAGATCGTCAAGATCTGCGTCCGCGACCCGGAAAAGCCGCGCCGCATCGCGGTGGACCGCGAACGCTTCACCACCTCGGTGGAGGAGATCCTCGACAACCCGAACGTAAACCTGATCGTCGAGGTCATCAACGACCCCGACGCTGCCTACGACATCGTCAAACGCTCGATGCTGCGCGGAATACCCGTCGTATCGGGCAGCAAGACGATGCTCGCACGCCACCTCCCGGAGCTGATCGAACTGCAGAAGACCCGCCACGTGGCACTGCTCTACGATGCCTCGTCGTGCGGCTCGATTCCCGTGATCCGCAACCTCGAAGAGTACTACGACAACGACCTGCTACTCGAGGTCAAGGGCATCCTCAACGGGTCGTCGAACTACATACTCTCGCGCGTCTTCGACCACGGGGAGCCCTACGGCGACGCCCTCGCACAGGCGCAGGCCCTCGGATTTGCCGAGAGCGACCCGTCGTTCGACATCGAGGGCTACGACTCGCTCTTCAAGCTGGTGATCATCACCGTGCACGCACTGGGCGCATACGTCGCCCCGGAGCGGATCTTCACCTACGGCATATCGACGATCCACGACTCGGACATCCGCTACGCCCGCGAGAAAGGGGTGAAGATCAAACTGGTGGCACAGGTGGTGAAGGTCTCGGAGGAGCACTTCACGATGTTCGTCATGCCGGAATTCGTCACCCCGGACAAGTACATCTACAGCGTCGATGACGAGTACAACGGCGTGGTGATCCGCGGCGAGTGCTACGACCGCCAGTTCATGTTCGGCAAGGGCGCCGGGAGCCTGCCCACAGCCTCGTCGATCCTGAGCGACATCATGGCCCGCCTGCACGACTACCGCTACGAGTACAAGAAGATGAACTACCTCCAGCGGCCCGAATACACGACCGACATCACGCTGAAGATCTACGTCCGCTACAGGGAGACGGACATCCGCCGGATCCTCCGCTTCTCGAAGATCCACGAGCAGTACATCAGCGAGGAGAGCAACTACCTGATCGGCGACGTCACGCTGAACGAACTGATCGAAAAGCGCGACCGGCTCACGGGCAAGGACCTTTTCCTGGCCAACATTCCGATCTTCTTCCTCAACCGCGACCACTGATCCGGCCGGGGCGATGAAACAGGCGGGGAGGAACCTTGACAGGTTCCTCCCCGTTCCTTTCGGCTCGCAGGCCGGATCAGTCCTTCACGCAGCGGAGCGAAAGGCCGTGCGCCTCGGGCAGCGACTTGACGAGCGGCTGCCCGTCCGTCACGCAGGCGATGCAGTCGCGCCGCCCCGCCTCCGAAGAACCCATACCCCACAGGTACCCCTTCGAGGCGTCGCCGTAGGAGCCGAAACCCGATGAGTTCCAGAAACCGGCAATCGTGAAGAACCCGGCCGGCAGCTCCCCGCTTGCGGCCAGGGCTTTCAGTTCATCGGTATCGGGGATGTGCCAGCCCGGAGGGCAGATACCGCGCAGGGGGCCTTCCGAAGTCGGCACCGCACCGCCCGTTGCCGTGGCATAGTCGTAGAGCAAACCCAACTCGGCAACGGCCGAGGCGCCCGCCTCGGGATTCCAGACCCCGTCACCGAACGCTGCATCCGAAGGCAGGTAGCGCAGGTTCTCGGCCATCCACACCCGGCCGCCGATAGTGACCGTGGAGTAGGTCTCGCCGGCATAGACGACCGTTTCCCCGTCGCCTCCGTCCGGTGTGCCGCCTCCCTCTCCATCCCCGTCGGTACCGAGCTCCCCGCCGTCGATCCAATCGACGATCTCACCGCTCAGCGTCACCTCGAGTTCGGGTTCCGGGGCCGCCTCGACCACCACCGACAGGTCGTAGCGTTTGCCGCCCTCAAGAGCCGCATCGGGCACCGATTTGCTCGCCACGGTGCCGTCCTCGAGCGTGACATCGACCTGCAGGGTGGCCCGCTGCGGGACAAGCACCGTCCGGTAAAGAGCGTTCGGGGTGACGGCAAAGGCCAGCACCTCGGCCGCTTCACCGGCCCGCACCGTAGCCTCCGGCACGGCCAGATCGACCGACGCCTCGGGGACGAAGCCGTCGATGGCGACCTGACGGACCGCCCGGTCGCTGCGGTTCTGCACGACGATGTTCAACTGGCTGAGGAGGTGGTGGAACTGCATCTTCACGGGGGCACTTCCGGGCAGCACGTCGCGGGTCACGGCACCCAGCAGGTCGGACGGAGTACATCCGTTGCGCTGATCGGCGGCGACGGCAAACGTCCCGGGAACGCCCTCGTCGCGGTAAGGATAGTAGGCCGTGAAGGTCGAGGCGCCCTGCGCCTCGTCGTACCACACCAGGCCCGCGGCCGAGAAGAAGAGGCCGTCGTAGGTCATCAGCCGGTTGGCGGCATAGTCGCCCGAAGCGAGCGAGACCGTCACACCGATGCGGTCTCCTTCGGTAAAGTTCACTCCATCGACCCGCGTAATGGAGGGGGCGATACGGATATCGGACGCGCTGTCGGACGAATCGTTACAACCGACGGTAAGGATTCCGGCTGCCGCGCATAGCGGCAGCATGAGTTTTTCCATCATGACACAAAGGCTAATTTTGACTTTTTACTACAAAATTAAGCCTTTTTATATCATATACAATTCCTGAACGGAGTATTTACCTGTCTCTTATACACATCTGACGCTGCCGACGACTTA
>ENA-OZDJ01000172-OZDJ01000172.1-human-gut-metagenome-genome-assembly--contig:-NODE-172-length-15508-cov-7.248172_pt1 | contig 15508 bp, 7 predicted proteins | sample MGYA00245058_ERZ653589 | MGnify/ENA primary metagenome ERZ653589 (study PRJEB26926, sample SAMN06165123) | human gut metagenome | biome: ENVO:00009003; feature: ENVO:2100002; material: ENVO:00002003... | reverse complement strand
CGAGATTGCCTCTTGTCTCGTGGGCTCGGAGATGTGTATAAGAGACAGGCATTAGGAGAATGTTATTTTCTTAAAGCATGGGCATATTTCTACTTGGTACGTGCTTATGGAGCTATCCCTATTTATTCGGTCAGTGTAAACGAATCCGGACAATATACTAACAATCCGCGTATTCCGATTGCACAAGTCTACACGGAAACAATCATACCTTTGCTTAAGGATGCTAAAGATATGATTTATAAAAACACAGATAATGGCTTTAAACCCGGAAGAGTCTGTGCTGCAACTGCAGCAGGTTTGTTAGCCAAAGTATATGCAACTATCGGTTCTGCTTCCATGTCTACCGGAGAACAAATAACAGTAAAAACCGGTGCACCGTTTGTTATGCAGAATGTAAATGGTACTATGACCAAAGTGTATACAGAACCTGTTCCGACAACATTCTCCAAGGATCAAGTTGCCGGTTACGAAAGCTTTTCTTCTCAAGAATATTACAGACTGGCCTACGAAGTTGCGGGAGATGTAATCGGAGGAGAATATGGGACACACAAACTTGAGGACTATGATTTGATTTGGTCTCCTTCCGGCAAAACTTGTAGTGAACACTTATTCGGTTTACAAACTAAATCCGGTGATGAATTATACGGTACACTATTCAGCTCGCACTACTGTGGCAGACTCAATGCAGCAGGAAACATAGACAATAGTTTAACGGTAGGATGTAGAAAACACTGGTATCTATTGTTTGAAGAAAAAGACTACCGCGTGGACAAAGGAGTGTTGCATTGTTGGATACGTCAGAACTCCGATACAAGTTGGGGTGGTGGTTCATACTATCCGAACTTCGGGAAATGGCAACGTATGGTTGAAGCCAAAGAGCCTCCGTTCGATAATCCTAAAGTAACCTCCGGATGGAGATGTGATGAAGCAGGTTCAGAACAGTTCTTTGCTTTCACCACTAAATATTCACAACAAATAGCCGATCAGACTCAACCTCGTACAGATGCCAATTACCCATTTTTACGTTATGCTGATGTTGTTCTAATTTTTGCAGAAGCAGCTAATGAATTAAATGGTCCGACAAAAGAATCGGTAGACGCTTTAAATGATGTCCGCACCCGTAGTAACGCAACAGGTAAAGAACTGGCAAACTTTACAGATAAAACCAGCCTGCGTTCTGCAATCCTTGAAGAACGTGCAATGGAATTAGCCTTGGAAGGCGATCGTCGTTGGGATTTAATACGTTGGGGAATTTATTTGCAGGCAATGAATGCTCTAGGCGGAATGGATGAAGCCAATAACGTAAAACAACGTTCCAGTAAACATCTGCTATTCCCGATTCCGACTCTTGAAATCCTGACGAACCAAGGAATTAATGAGAATAATCCTGGCTGGGATTAATCACTTATAACCATGTAATAAAACAGATTATGAAGAAAATAAAATATCTTGCAATAATCGCAGCATCCATATTTGCTTTAACATCCTGTACGGATATTGTTGAAGTCGACGATCTGAAAGCCAAAGAAAACAAACCGTCAACAGGTGCTCCGACTGTAGACAAAGTTGTTTTGGCAACAGATGCTGAATTTCCCATTGAGGGAGCGAATTTCGAACAAGTAGTACGAATTGAGGGAACAAATCTCGGAGACATCACCTCTCTAAAATTCAATGATATCGAAGTGGACAGCAAGGAGGTATATTCGACCTACGATATGCTTCTCGCACCTATTCCCCGTGCACTTCCTAAAGAAGTGACCAACACGATTTATATTACAACCAAACACGGAGAACTAAGTATTCCTTTTGTTGTTTCCATCCCTGATTTAACAATCAATGGACTCAAGAATGAATTTACCCAACCAGGAGATACGACAGTTATTACAGGTGACAACTTTGACCTTTACGGTATTACAATCGAAGAAGCAATTGTTAATCTAGGTAATTTACCGGTAAATGTAATCGATGCCACTCGTACAGAACTAACAATAGAAATCCCGGCAAATGCCACTCCGAAATCTACCCTTACTATAAAAGGAGCCAATATGGATGAAGCATACAAGCTCACATACATGGATCCGGGAGTATCTCAACTTTTTGATTTCAATAATTGGCCGGGAAGCGGTGCTTTTACACATTCCAGCCAATTCCCTGATGCCCCGAAAAATTTCTTATGTGACGGCACATTAGAAGGACAACCGGAACCATTAGTAGAAGGAGGAAAATATATTCGATTCAATAATTCCGTGAAAGCTTGGGGATGGATGGTTATGTGGGCCGGATATATTACTGTACCAGCAGAAGTAGCCGCAGATCTTTCATCATACGATTTAAGATTTGAAATCTGTACTGGAGCTAAATTCCCGATATTAGCCCAAGCGCGTATCATCTTAGGAGATTATGGATGGTATCCTTCCAAAGGAGGAATTCCGGTCAATACTTATGGCGGATGGCAAACAGTACGGATCAGTGCTGACACAGAATCATTGTTGCCCAGTTCCATCGATCCCAGTACCAACACAGCTTTCAAAATCATATTCTCTCCTGAATCTGCACAGGATTTTGATTTAAGTATGTGTAATTTCAGATTTGTTCATAAGTAAAAATAAAAAAGGGAACGCTTTAATATGGGCGTTCCCTCATAATCAAAAAGATTCGATTTATGCTAAAAGACTTATTTTCATTAGTAACGATTGTAGCACTTCTATTTTCATCTTGTTCCAAATCAGACGAAGAAGAAAATAGTGATGAGCCTCAACCAACCAAACAAACAGCTTATTTTGGAGTTAACCTGTCAGGAGCTGAATTTGGGAATGTGTATCCGGGGGTGGATGGTACCCACTATGGTTATCCCACAGAAAAAGATTTGGATTACTTTAAAGCCAAAGGCCTTTATCTGGTACGTTTTCCTTTTCGTTGGGAACGTATACAACCCACAATGAATGGGGAATTAAATGCAACAGAGCTGGCAAAAATGAAGAAATTCGTCAAAGCCGCTGAAGATAGAAACATACAGATACTTCTGGATATGCATAACTTTGGAAGATATTGTGTATATTGCGACGGTCAAAGTTCACAAAATAATCAATATGCAATCATTGGTAATGCACGATGCACTGTTGACAATTTCTGTGACGTATGGAAGAAACTGGCAAAAGAGTTTAAAGACTATAAAAATATCTGGGGTTACGACATCATGAATGAGCCCTACGAAATGCTGGCATCGACACCATGGGTTAACATAGCCCAAGCCTGCATTAATGCCATCCGCACTATAGATACTAAAACGACCATCATAGTTAGCGGAGACGAATTCAGCTCTGCCAGACGATGGAAAGAATGCAGTGACAATCTGAAAACTCTTACAGATCCAAGTAATAACCTGATATTCCAGGCACATATATATTTCGATTCGGATTCTTCCGGAAACTATAATAAAGGATATGACGAAGATGGTGCAACCGTTCAAACAGGGGTGGCTCGTTTGAAACCTTTTGTTGACTGGCTGAAAGAGAATAATAAACGTGGATTCGTTGGTGAATATGGTATACCTGATACTGACGGCCGTTGGATGGATATTCTTGATGCAGCACTTAAATATCTACAAGAAAATGGAATAAACGGAACTTACTGGTCTGCCGGTCCACGATGGGGTGATTATCCCTTATCTGTCCAACCGACCAATAATTACACACAGGATCGTCCGCAATTAAGCACGCTCCTGAAATATAAAAGTACACAACAATAATCAGAATAAATACTGTCCATGAGAACTCGAATCATCACTATTATCACTTTACTGCTATCCACTCCAATGGTTATTGCACAAAAATCAATGGATGAGATAGACAGAGAAAGCTTTGCAGCAAAGCTATCTCCAATGGAAGTAAAAGGTATACAGATGACTGAAACAGGAAATATTCCTCTTGTCAGAGATACTCCTGCAAACATCTTTTTGGACGGAACCTGGCAACTGGCAGAAGGAGGAACTGAAAAAGAACGTTTACACACTATCTGGACAGATCAAATACCTGCCCGTGTGCCTGGTAGTATTCACACCGCATTAGTAGAAAATGGAATCATACCCGATCCATACATCGGACAGAATGACTCTATTGCAGAAAAACAATCTTACAAGACATGGTGGATGAAGCGGGAGTTCGAACTAGACTCCCCCTCATCTCACTCTATATTATCTTTTGGCGGAATCGCTAACAAATGTACAATATGGCTCAATGGAAAACTTTTGGGAACACACGAAGGTATGTTCGGAGGGCCCGATTTTTCAATAGGTAACTATTTAAAGAATAAAAATACTCTCATAGTAAAACTAGAAGCCATTCCTCAAATGTTTCTGGGCAACTGGCCTCCCAACGCAAATGAAAGTTGGAAATATACAGTTGTATTCAATTGCGTTTATGGATGGCATTATGCACAAATCCCATCATTAGGAATCTGGCGTAGTGTTCAATTAAAAGAACAAGCCGCAGTAGAAATAGAATCACCCTTCATCGCTACTCGTTCGCTCGATGGTCAAATGCGCTTAACTCTTGATCTGCATAAAAAATCATCTCCATTAAAAGGAGTATTATATGCAGAAGTATCTCCCAAGAACTTCAAAGGAATAACACAATATTATCGTTTCGACATAAATAGTCCGAAAAAACAGGAAACTTTATCTTTAGACTTTCAAATCAAAGATCCGCATCTTTGGTGGCCCAATGACAGAGGAGAACAATCACTATATGACCTCAACCTATTCTTCGTTCCACAAAAAGGGAAGACAGCCCATATAAAAACGTCGTTCGGTATACGGACTATTGAGATGAGACCATTAATTGATGGTGCTAAAGAAGATTATTATAACTGGACATTCGTCATCAATGGCAAGCCGATGTTCATAAAAGGAACAGGCTGGTGCACTATGGATGCATTAATGGACTTCTCAAGAAATAAATACGAACATTTGCTCCAGATAGCCCAAAGGCAGCACATACAAATGTTAAGAGCCTGGGGAGGAGGAATGCCCGAAACCGATGATTTTTACGAATTATGCGATAAATATGGTATTTTAGTCATGCAAGAATGGCCAACGGCCTGGAATAGCCATAACACGCAACCGTACACTATCCTGCAAGAAACAGTGGAAAGAAATACCAAACGATTAAGAAATCACCCTTCTCTTATTATGTGGGGAGCAGGGAATGAATCAGATAAACCATTCGGACCTGCAATTGACATGATGGGACGACTTAGTATAGAACTTGACGGAACACGTCCCTTCCATCGTGGGGAAGCCTGGGGAGGCAGCCTGCACAATTACAACTGCTGGTGGGACGATGCTCATCTTAATCACAATTTGAATATGACCGCTCCTTTTTGGGGAGAATTTGGGATAGCATCATTGCCTCACATCGAGACAGTGCGTAGATATTTGGACGAGGAAAAAGAAGTGTGGCCTCCCCAAAGGAGCGGTAATTTCACGCACCACACTCCTATCTTCGGAACGATGAGAGAAATGGAGAAACTTACTCAATATTCCGGTTATTTTATGCCGAAGGACTCGCTGGCTTCTTTCATACTCGGGTCACAGTTAGCACAAGTAGTAGGAGTGCGCCATACATTAGAACGGGCACGCACATTATGGCCTCATACTACCGGAGCACTTTATTATAAGATGAACGATAACTATCCTGGTGTATCATGGTCATGTGTAGACTATTATGGTATCATAAAACCCGTTCACTATTTTGTGCAAAAGTCTTTTGCCCCGTTAGCAGCAGTCATGCTATTTGACCGCAGCAACCTTGCCAGTCAAGAAGTCAGTCTTCCTGTCTATCTACTTGATGACTGCCAAACATTAGAGAAAGAACCTTATCAAGTCAAAGTGTCTATATACAATGCATTACTAGATACTGTTGCCACCCATACTTTCAACGGTATCGGCGATGATAATGTCGTCAAAAAACTAGGAGAAATAAATCTGAATAGAGAACAAACCAAATCGACCATGCTATTCTTTGTTCTGGACATAATCAAAGATAACAAAAACATATATCGGAATTATTACTTTACCAATTACGAAGTACGTCCGGGCTCCATCGTATCAATGCCCCAAACAGAAATTAAAATGGAACGCACAGGTAATATGGTGACTTTAACAAATACAGGAAAGCACCCTGCTATCGGAGTGCACGTAGAAGTACCAGAAAAAATGGACCAACTTATCGTTTCGGAGAACTATATATGGCTTAACCCACAGGAATCAAAAATATTAAAAATAAATTTGGAATCTCCAGTTATTGTAAAAGGCTGGAATCTTCAATCACCCTATTAAACAGAACATTATGAAAAAAGTTTTTATTTCGGCTTTTCTACTACTTAGCCTTCTTACTCTAAATGGATGTAAAAGTAATCAACCTCCGGTAAAAGAGACAGGTGAACCTTACGGAGTAAACTTGGCATGCGCGGACTTCGGTTCATCTTTCCCCGGTGAGTATAATAAAGACTATACCTACCCGACAGATCAAGACCTCGAATATTGGCAAAAGAAAGGGCTGAAACTTATCCGGTTACCATTCAAATGGGAACGGCTACAACTTGACTTAAAAGGACCGCTAAACCAGCATGACCTCAATAAAATGAAAGAATTGGTCAGAGCAGCAGAGAAACGCGATATGGTGGTTATTCTTGACTTACATAATTACTGTCGCCGCTTCATGAACAACGAACATACCCTCATTGGAAACAACGGATTAACAATCGAAGACCTGGCTTCTTTCTGGCAAGCTATCGCTAAAGAATTCTCCACTTTTAAAAACATATATGGTTACGGGCTAATGAACGAACCACATGATCTGGCCCCGGAAACCAAGTGGTTCGACATGGCACAAGCGTCCATCAATGCCATACGAGAAGTCGACACAAATACGCTTATTATGGTAGGCGGCAACGACTGGTCATCAGCAGAGCGTTGGATCGAGCAGAGTGATACACTCAAATTCTTAAAAGACCCGGCTAATAACCTTGCTTTTGAAGCTCATGTATATTTTGACAAGGATGCATCCGGTACGTACAAATATTCATACGAAGAGGAAGAATGTTATCCGGAGAAAGGAATCGACCGGGTAAAACCATTTGTAGAATGGATTAAACAGAATAAATTCCATGGTTTTATCGGAGAATATGGAATCCCCGACAATGATCCCCGTTGGAATGAAACCCTCGACTTATTCTTGGGATATTTACAAGAAAATGGAATCAATGGTACATATTGGGCTGCGGGTCCGTGGTGGGATACCTATTTCATGGCAATTACCCCCAAAGACGGGAAAGACAGACCGCAAATGCCTATCATTGAGAAATATACAAGTACCTTAAAAAAATAGAATTATGTTCAAACGATTCTCCATCTGCTATATTTTACTCATGTTTTGTATAACTGGAACTTCCGCCCAAGAAGACCAGTGGACAGGAAACGCCACGAATCTATCCAAAGGAAACTTAAGGGTAAATTCTTCAGGACGTTACCTAGAATACAGTGACGGAACTCCTTTTCTCTACATGGGAGATACAGCATGGGAACTCATCAGCCGCTTAAATGACAAAGAGACTGAACTATATTTGGAGAATCGCAGAGAAAAAGGATTTACCGTCATACAAACGGTAATCCTGGATGAATTAGATGATATGGATGTTTCATCTAACGGAGAACCTAAGTTAATTGACGGCAATATTGACAAGCCCGCTCCCGACTATTTCACTCATGTAGACAAAGTTATTTCTCTGGCAGCAGCCAAAGGTTTATACATAGCTCTACTACCAACCTGGGGAGATAAGGTAGACAAACAATGGGGAAAAGGACCGGAGATTTTTACACCGGAAAATGCATATAGATACGGCAAATGGTTAGGAGAACGCTATATGAACGCATCCAATCTGATATGGATAATAGGAGGTGATCGAAGTGGAGACGGAAAAAACTTTGCCATTTGGAATGCATTAGCAACCGGTATTAAAAGTGTAGACAAAAACCATTTGATGACCTATCATCCTCATGGAGAGCACTCATCCTCATTCTGGTTTCACAATGCTTCGTGGCTGGATTTTAATATGTGTCAATCCGGACACGCACAACAAGATTTCGCAATCTATCAACGTCTGCTTTTGCCCGATTTAAAAAAGGAACCACACAAGCCATGCATGGACGGAGAACCCCGATATGAAAATATTCCGATCAATTTCAAAAAAGAAAATGGAAGATTTGGAGATGATGATATCCGCCATACACTTTACCAAAGTATGTTCAGCGGAGCTTGTGGATATACATACGGCTGTAATGATATATGGCAGATGTTTGATACCGGACGTGAGCCTAAATGTGACGCCGACACTCCATGGTACCAATCAATGGATAAACAAGGAGCATGGGACTTAATTCACTTTCGCAGATTATGGGAAAAATTTGACTTTACTCAAGGAAAAAACCAACAAACCATCTTTGGCAATATACCTTTAGAAAATAAAAACTATCCCGTAGCATTCGGCAACAAAGACTACTTATTAGTATATTTTCCACAAGGTGGAGAGAGAACGATTTATTTGCCTTCAATGAAGGCATCCAAACGGTCTTTAAAGTGGATGAATCCTCGCAATGGAAGAATCACATTCCATCAAAATACAACAGCAGATACCATTCCCGTATCCTCTCCCACAAAGGGAAAAGGAAATGACTGGGTTTTAATTATAGAATAATTAACCGAGAAAAATAACTATAGAATATGAAAAGTAATAGATTAGAAGAGCTAACACAAAATTATGAAGCTCTTATCAACCGAAAAAATGAGATATGTAACAATAGCAACGGTATATATAAACGTTACTACCACCCTGTATTAACAGCAGAACATGCACCACTCATCTGGAAGTATGATTTTGATGAAAAACAAAACCCATTCATGGAAGAAAGAATTGGTATCAACGCTGTAATGAATACGGGAGCCATCAAGATCAATCATAAATACTATCTTGTGGCGCGTGTGGAAGGAGCAGACCGAAAATCATTCTTTGCAGTAGCAGAAAGTAATAGTCCCGTAGACGGATTTCGTTTTTGGGATTATCCGATAGAAATGCCGGAGACAGACATTCCTGATACCAATATGTATGATATGCGCCTGACCGCACATGAAGATGGATGGATTTATGGCATTTTTTGTGCGGAACGCAAAGATACAAACGCTCCAGCCGGTGATTTATCTTCCGCAGTAGCCGTTGCAGGTATTGCACGAACAAAAGACCTAAAAACATGGCAACGCTTGCCGGATCTGAAATCTCCGAGCCAGCAACGTAACGTAGTGCTTCATCCGGAATTTGTGAATGGGAAGTATGCCCTGTATACCCGCCCTCAAGATGGTTTTATTGACGCCGGCAATGGAGGAGGTATCGGATGGGCACTCATAGATGACATCTGTCATGCCGAAATAAAAGAGGAAAAAATCATCAATAAACGGTTTTATCATACGATCAAGGAGGTAAAAAATGGAGAAGGGCCACACCCCATTAAAACTCCACAAGGATGGTTACATTTAGCACATGGTGTAAGAGGATGCGCAGCCGGATTACGCTATGTATTATACTTATACATGACTTCTTTAGAAGATCCGACAGAAATTATAGCTGAACCTGCAGGTTATTTCATGGCCCCTATAGGAGAAGAAAGAATCGGTGATGTATCGAATGTATTATTCTCAAACGGATGGATTGAAGATGATAACGGAAAAATTTATATCTATTATGCGTCTTCGGACACCCGTCTTCATGTAGCCGAATCAACAGTAAGCCAGCTTGTAGATTATTGTCTGCACACGCCAACCGACGGTTTCCGTTCTATAGAATCTGTGAAGCGGATCATTACTATGGTAAACCACAATAAACAATACCTGAAACAATAAATACATCACCATGGAAAACATAAAACTAAGAGAAAAAATCGGGTATGGATTAGGAGATGCTGCTTCTTCCATGTTTTGGAAGTTATTCACAATGTATCTGCTATTCTTCTACACAGACGTGGTAGGTATCTCTTCGGCAGTGGTAGGAACAATGTTCCTTATCACACGCATTTGGGACACTTTCCTCGATCCGTTTGTCGGAATATTAGGCGACCGGACAAACTCACGCTGGGGTAAATTCCGCCCCTACCTACTATGGATAGCCATACCATTCGGCATCTGTGGTATACTGACCTTCTCATCTTTTGGAGATAACATGACTACCAAAATAATATTTGCCTATGCCACATATACCCTTATGATGATGGTATATTCATTAATCAATGTTCCGTACGCATCTCTATTAGGAGTAATGTCTGCCAATCCACAAGTACGCACAGAGTTCTCCTCCTACCGCATGACATTTGCTTTTGGAGGAAGTATTCTGGTACTATTCCTCATTGAGCCACTGGTTGATATATTCAGTAAAATGAAGATAACGGAAAATATACCTGACATCGCTTTCGGCTGGCAGATGGCTGCAGTCGTATTTGCGATTATGGCTAGTGGAATGTTCTTATTAACTTTTCTATGGACAAAAGAAAGAGTGCAGCCCATAAAGGAAGAAAAAGGATCACTGAAAGAAGATCTGAAAGATCTGGGCAGAAACAAACCCTGGTGGATTCTTTTATGTGCAGGAATCATGGCATTAGTTTTCAATTCTCTTCGTGACGGTTCCGCTGTATTCTATTTCAAATATTATGTAGACAGCTCCGATACATTCTCTTTCTCATTCATGAATAGTGCCATTACTCTAATCACGATCTACTTGGTATTAGGACAAGCCGCCAATATCCTCGGAATCATGTTTGTGCCATCACTCACCAAAAGAATCGGTAAAAAGAAAACTTATTTTGTAGCAATGGTTGGCGCTACCATTCTAAGTGTTTTATTCTACTTCCTTCCTAAAGATTTTATCTGGGGAATTCTTTGTTTACAGGTCTTAATAAGTATCTGTGCGGGTATTATTTCTCCCTTGTTATGGTCTATGTATGCAGATATATCAGATTACTCCGAATGGAAAACCGGAAGACGTGCAACCGGCCTGATATTCTCTTCTTCGTCCATGTCTCAAAAGTTCGGTTGGACAATCGGAGGTGCTTTGACCGGATGGCTACTGGCCTATTTCGGTTTCAAAGCAAATGTAATCCAATCCGACTTTGCTCAAACCGGCATTTGTATGATGATGAGTATCTTCCCGGCAATTGCCACCATGCTATCAGCATTCTTCATTTCACGTTATCCGTTAAATGAAAAAAGATTATATGAAATATCAACAGAACTCGAAGAGAGAAGAAAAAAGTAAATTCATCACTAACCAACTAACCAATATGGCTCATATTCCAATTCGGTCCTATTTATATTTACTATTGGGCACAACCCTATTCTCATGTGTACCTCAAGAGCTAAAACCGCCATTTGAATTAAAATGTGAGAATATACCCGTTCCTGTAGGAGTAGATACTCAAACTCCCAGACTCTCCTGGAAACTTCCGCTGCTAGAGGAAGATAGTATCAACAGAGTTGAGATATGGCTATCAACAGACAGTACTCAATTATCAGGCAGACAGTCTGGTTATTGGAACAAATCCATCATAGGAGCTCCCATAAGAGTCTCCTATGATGGACAACCATTAGATTCATATACAACATATTATTGGAAAATAGGCTATCAAACCTCTTCCAAACAGAAAACTACATTTTCTCCAATATCCTCCTTCACAACAGGATGTTTATCACCCGACAACTGGAAAGGGAAATGGATTACTGACAAACATGACATCACATACCGTCCGGCACCCTATTATAGAAAGAGCTTCCAATTAGACAAAACAATCGAGCAAGCCTTACTCACTATTGCATCGGCAGGCCTGCATGAGCTCTCTGTCAACGGGCAACGGGCAGGAAATCATTTCCTTGACCCTATGTATACACATTTCGACAAACGTATACTATCAGTCACTCATGATGTTACGTCATTACTATCTCTGGGTGAAAATGTAATAGGAGTACAACTGGGGAACGGCTGGTATAATCATCAATCCACAGCAGTATGGTTTTTCGACAAGGCTTCATGGAGAAACCGCCCTAAATTCACAGCACAACTCCATCTGCGTTACACAGATGGAACAACAGAATATCTAGGTACTGACTCAACCTGGCAAACAACTGACAGCCCGGTTATTTTCAACAGCATCTATACAGCCGAGCATTATGATGCACAGAAAGAATTAGCAGGCTGGGACTCCCCCGGATTCAACGCTACCGGATGGTATCATGCACAAGAAACCGAATCGCCTACGGAAACGATCAAATCACAAGTTATGCATCCGATTCGTGAAACGGCCCGCTATACAGCAACTCAATGCCAAAAAATAAATGACAGCTGCTACGTCTATCATTTCCCCAAAAACATTGCAGGTGTCACCGAGCTAAAAGTGAAAGGGAAAAAAGGAACAAAACTGCGCCTGAAACATGGGGAACTTTTAGACAAAAACGGTATGGTAAACATGGCAAATATAGATTATCACTACCGGCCGACAGACGACAGCGATCCTTTTCAAACAGACATCGTCATACTTAGCGGAAAGCAAGATAGATTCATGCCCAAATTCAACTACAAAGGTTTTCAGTTTGTAGAAGTCTCATCATCTGCCCCCATTCAATTATCCGACAAAAATCTTATTGCAGTAGAAATGCACAGTGATGTTCCGGCCATCGGCTACTGGTCTTCGTCATCCGATCTGCTAAACAAAATATGGAAAGCCACTAACAGTTCCTATTTAGCCAACTTGTTCGGTTACCCGACTGACTGCCCTCAACGGGAAAAGAATGGCTGGACAGGAGACGCACATATTGCCATAGAAACAGGATTATACAATTTCGATGGTATCTCCATATATGAGAAATGGATGAACGACTTTTGTGATGAACAAAAAGACAACGGAGTCCTCCCATGTATCATCCCAACTTCTGTATGGGGCTATGATTGGGCCAACGGGGTCGACTGGACAAGTGCTGTCGCCATTATCCCCTGGGAAATTTATCGATTTTACGGAGATACCACATTACTCCGCCGCATGTACGGAGCAATCAAAAAATATGTCTCCTATATAGAATCCATATCAACCAATCATCTTACAGACTGGGGACTGGGCGACTGGGTACCTGTACGCTCAAAAAGCAATATAACCTTGACTTCCTCTATCTATTATTATACGGACGTCTGTATTCTAGCCAAAGCAGCCAGACTTTTCGGATATGCCGAAGATGCCTCCTATTATAACACGCTGGCACAAAAAATAAAAGAAGCTATCAACACCAGTTTTCTCAATAAGGAAACAGGAATATATGCAGGGGGAACACAGACAGAACTTGCTATGCCATTATACTGGGGAATCGTTCCGGAAGAAGATAAAAAGAAAGTTGCTGCCAGACTACATGAATTGGTAGAAAAAGACGATTATCATCTGGACGTCGGTTTATTAGGAAGCAAGGCCCTACTTTCCACCCTGTCAGATAACGGATATGCGGAAACAGCTTACAAAGTCGCATCACAAGACACCTATCCTTCCTGGGGGTACTGGTTCAAACAAGGTGCTACAACTCTACATGAAAATTGGCGGACAGATGTCGTTATCGACAACTCATATAACCATATTATGTTCGGAGAAATAGGAGCATGGCTATACAAAGGACTGGGAGGAATTCAGATAGATGAAAAACATCCCGGATTCAAGCATATTTTGCTAAAACCTTTCTTTCCGGCAGACATGAATGAACTTACCATACGCTATAATACTCCCTATGGCTGGTTAAATATCAACTGGGTTCGTCAAACTAATGACTGCATCCGTTATACAATCGATATTCCGGCAGGCACTTCTGCAACATTTGTTCCTTTTACAATGCCAGAACCCCAAAAATCTATAACTTTACAAGCCGGAAAACATTCACTTGAACTTGATTTTATTCACCAATTAATCAATCAACGATAACTATGTACAAAAGAATCACCTTATTCACATTCATTTGCCTGCTCGCTTTAGCAGGAATAGCCCAAAATAAAGACACTTATACCATTTTATTATCCGGAGCATCTTTTGCCGAACCTAACAATAAGTGGTTTGAAATGGGATGTCGTGCCCTTCACGCCATCCCCATCAATCGGGCTGTAAGTGCAGAATCTATTGCTCACACTGCAAATAAAATGCTGGACGGCACTCTCTATACCCCGGAAGAGTTCGATAACATTGATGTATTCGTCTTGATGCAAGTACATGAAAAAGACGTATATAACGAAGCAAACTTAAAAGAGAACTACAAGGATTATAAAACTCCTTTTGATGCTTCCGACTATGCCATTTGCTATGATTATGTCATCAAGCGCTACATATCAGACTGTTATAACCAGAAATTCAATCCAAAATCCAGATATTACAACACTCCTTATGGGAAACCTGCTTCTATTGTCTTATGTACTCATTGGCATGACAGTCGTCCGATATTCAACACTTCGGTCCGAAAACTGGCAGAAAAATGGGGATTCCCGGTAGTAGAATTCGACAGATACATCGGATTCTCCAAAAACCAAAAACATCCGGTTACAGGAAAACAATATAGCCTAATCTACACAGGAGATTCACAAGAGACTCATGGAGAAGTATTTGGATGGCATCCGCCTCATGGAGAACATTCATTTATTCAACAGCGCATGGCCGCAATCTTTGCCGATACGCTTCGTAAGATTCTACTTCCCAAAGAATATATTAATGAATAATCACCAGATACTCACATGATGAAAAAACTTCTATCATTAACAGTTTGCTTGCTATTTGTCCTATCACAAATTATGGCACAGCTTTCCGTACCTTCTTTCTTTTCAGACCACATGGTGCTGCAACGCGAGAAACCAATCAATATATGGGGAACTGCCAATGCCGGCGAGAGAATCAGTGTAACATTAGGAAATGCAAAAAAGAGTACCCGGACAGATAAAAATGGGAAATGGTCAATTAGCCTGCCCCCTATGCAAGCTGGTGGTCCGTATACTCTAAGCGTGAAAAGCCCCAAACAAGCCTTATCATTTACTGATATTTTAGTCGGTGAAGTATGGATCTGTAGCGGACAGTCAAATATGGAGTTTCGTCTACGTAGTGCTAATCACGCCATTGAAGAAGTTGCAGCTGCCAATTACCCTCAAATCCGTTCATTCAATGTAATTCAAGAAATGGGACACACTCCTAAAGCCGACTTAAAAGGTAAATGGGAAGTATGTTCACCCGTCTCCGCTTCTGATTTTTCAGCTGTCGGCTATTTCTTTGTGCGTGAATTATATCAGAAACTCAATATTCCTATCGGATTCATTAATTCCTCGTGGGGTGGTACGGACATTGAGACCTGGATGAGTATGGAAGCTGTCTCTTATACACATCTGACGCTGCCGACGACTTAATAGG
>ENA-OZDJ01000148-OZDJ01000148.1-human-gut-metagenome-genome-assembly--contig:-NODE-148-length-16493-cov-5.709271_pt1 | contig 16493 bp, 10 predicted proteins | sample MGYA00245058_ERZ653589 | MGnify/ENA primary metagenome ERZ653589 (study PRJEB26926, sample SAMN06165123) | human gut metagenome | biome: ENVO:00009003; feature: ENVO:2100002; material: ENVO:00002003... | reverse complement strand
GTTTGCGTTTGTTGGCTGCGGCAACGGGGATCACGGCCCGACCGTCGCGGATCGAGATCTGCGCATCGGCATCGACGATCCCGGCCCCCTTGGCCGAGGCCAGAACGGCCTGCAGCCGCTTGGCGGCCTGCCCCTCACGTTCGCGGATCGCGCGCCGGATCTCCTGCAGGGCCGGCGAGGCGTTGTCACGGACGTTGCCGAAGCGATCGACGATCGCATCGATGCGCCGGACGATCTCGGGGAACGCGGCCACGCCGTGCGTGCGGTCCCAAAGTGTCGGATAGCGATCCTGACGGTTGAGGATGAACGAGATGACTCCGCCGAGGGCCGACAGCGCCCGATGCAGCGTAACGACCTCCTCGACGTCGAGGAACGTCCCCTCGACGCGCAGTTTGGCGACGATCTGGTCGATGTCGGGGTATTCGCCTCCGGGGAAGTCGTGCTCCATGTCGAGGAGCAGGCGCATCTCGTCGGCCAAAGCCAGCCGGCGTTCGATTTCGCGCGGCGAGGTGGAGAACTGCTCGGAGGCGATCCGCTCGCGGGCCGCGCGCATGGTACAAAGGGCTGCGACCTGCTCGCGGAGCCGGTCGAAACCTATTTTCTGCTCGAAGGAAGCAGGATATATCATTGCCGTAAAATTAACTTTTCATCGTCCGCGGGATCCTTCCGGAGCGAAATTCCACCCTGCTGCGGAACGTGACCCGTTCAGGAAACGCACCGCCGCTCCTGCACGCAGGCTCCGTCACCGCCGCGGGACCGCGCTCACTGCGCCCGCTTCAGGGAGTCGCGCTCGGCCCGGGCGGCCTCGCGGGCAGCCTTGCGCAGCGCCTTGGCCTTCATCTTCTCGGGATCGCGGCCGAAGAGCGAGAAATGCACGTAGCGGCCCGGATAGTTCTTCAGATCGGCAAGCAGCGCCGCAAGGTTGCTGCCGGCCGTGGTCAGCGAATCGTAGAGTGCCGGGTCGTTCACCAGACGTCCTACCGTACCCTCGCCGGCCTCGATCCGCTCGAGCAGGCTGCCCACCTGTCCGACGGCATCGGAGAGTCTGCGGGCGAACTCCGCCTCGGCCAACTCCCCCGTAACGTCATTCAGGTTGCCCACGATGCTGTCCACGCGGGGCGCATTCTCGCCCAGCATGTCGGCGAACTCCGTCAGGTTGCGCACGGCCTCCTGCAGGTTGCTCTTCTCGGAATCGAGCAGCTGCGCCAGGTCACCCGAGAGGTTGTTGAGGTTTCCGAGCGTCCCGGAGATGTTTTCGCCGTTCTCCTCCAGCAGGCGGTTGATGTTGCCGAGCGTGAGCGAAAGTTCGTCGGTCACCTGCGAGATCTTCTGCTTGAAGAACTCCAGTTCCGAGCCGGCCATGTCCATCAGGTCGCGGTTGCGGCTCGAACGGAGCGTGTCTCCCTTTTCGAGGTAGGTGTCCGACTCCCCGTAGGTCACCTCGATGGCCTTGGCGCCCATCAGGCTGCTGCTGACGATCTTCGCCTCGGAATCCGACGGGATGCGGTACTGCCGCTTGATGGTCAGCTGCAGGATCACCTTGTCGCTGCGCTGCGGGTCAAACGAGATTCCGGTCACGGTGCCGATCTTCACGCCCTGCATCAGGACCGACGAGGCCGACTGCACGCCATTGACCTGGTCGTAGGCCGCGTAATAGACCGTGTTGCGGCCGAAGATGTCAAACCCCTTGAGGAATCGGATTCCGGCCCATGCGGCGATGATCATCGCCACGGCGAAGATTCCGATTTTGGCTTCTCTTTTCATATCACGAATTTCTTATTCTTCTTATCATTTGACGACTCTGCCGCCCTGCACGCTCACCACGAACGCCTCGGGGAAGACCTTGCGCACTTCGCGCAGCCGCTTCTGGGCCGCCGCACGGTCGGCATATTCGCCGACGCAGTATTTATAGGGGAAACGCCCCTCGGAGGCATACTCCTTCACCTTGCCGCGGTACGAGCGGAACTGCGACGAGGAGAGCGGCACGGCCTTCGAACTGGCCATCACCTGCACGGCATAGCGCAACGGCTGCTCCGCAGCCGGAGCCTTCGCCCCCTGTCCTGCCGCCGAAGAGGGCTGTTCTCCGGCAGCCGTTCCGGCCGGAACGGGGGCAGGACGCGCCTTTTCCCGGGCCGTATCCCCGGCCGGCACCGCAGGTTCCGCGGGCACGGTCTGCACGGCCCCGCCCTCCGACTTGCGGATCTTGAGCACGTAGTCCGAATAGTCGCGCACGGCCTGGTAGATGTTGCGGGCGATCTCGTTCTGTCCCTTCTCCGACTTCATGTAGGCCATCTCCTGCGGATTGGTCATGAAGCCGATCTCGGTCAGCACACCCGGCATGTCGGTGGCATAGAGCACCCGCAGCAGCTGGGGCTTCACCCCGCGCGAGTGGCGGCCGCTGGCGATGTAGTTGTTCTGTATGAAGCGGGCCAGCGCCATGCTGTACTCGCCGTAGGTGAACTGCAGGTTCTGGATGTAGGCCCGGACGATTGCCGCGGTCCGTTCGTCCGACATGTCGATCAGATCCTCGCGGTTGCTCTCGTAGAGTGCATTCTCGTTGTAGCGCTGCTCCTTGGGGCTCTCGCCCATGATGAGCGTCTCGACCCCGCGGGCCGCCGTGGCACGGGCGGCATTGACGTGGATCGAGATGAAGAGGTCGCCTCCGGCGCCGTTGGCGATATCGGCACGCGCCTGCAGGTCGTCGGCCAGGGTCTTGCCCAGCTCCTTGTCGGTCTTGCGCGTGTAGACCACCTTTACACCCGGCATTCCCTGCTCGATCAGACGTCCGACCTTGAGGGCCACCTTCAGCGTCAGGTCCTTTTCGTAGACCCCGCCGTAATGCGCTCCGGGAAACTTGCCGCCGTGGCCGGCATCGATCACGACAACTTCGACCCCGTATGCAATATTCGCGCTGCGGGCCACGTTTGTCAGAAGCGTGACCGCCGCCAGTACGAGGAGGAAGAGGAACCGTGTGCGCATATTTAGTGGTATCAAGTGCAGGCTATCTGTAAATTTTTACCTATCTTTGTCGCGCCTTGCACGCCGCATGGAGCCGAATGGGCCCCGGGGCGGGCGTTTTTGCCGACTTGTCGGCAAAGGTACGGAAATTTTTGGAATTTTGAACAGCGTAAGGGTAAAATATCTCTTGTCGGCGACGGTGCTTCTGCTCTTCGTCCAGGCTCTGCTGGGCACTACAGCCCCGGCTGCGGCACTCCGCACGGCACTGGCAGACACCCTCCCCGCACACCTTCCCGACACGCTGCAGTCCGCAACGGCCGACCAACCCGATGCCCTCGCACCGCTCGACCTGAAGCCCGAACTCCTTTCGCGGCGCGAACGCCGCGAAAGGGCCCGCGCCGCCCGGGAACAGGAGCGCCGCACCCGCGAATTCAACAGCCTGACGCAGGAGGAGCGCGACTCGGTCTTCTCTTCGCAGGTCGATTCGCTGGTGGCCCAAAAGGCCGACTCGCTGGCATCGCGCTCCGACTCCGACACGACCCGCAACCCGCGTGCCGCACGTCCGTTCCTCGACGACCAGCTCTCGGGCAAGAATACCGACTCACTGGTCTACGACGTGCGCAACAAGAAGGTCTATGTCTACAACGAGGGAGACGTCTCCTACCAGAACCGGAACCTGAAGGCCGACTACATGCAGATCGACATGAACACGAAGCTGATCTACGCCTACGGAAAGCCCGACTCGGTGGACGGCAAGTGGACGGTCACCAAACCCGAGTTCACCGAGGGCGGAACGGCCTACCAGATGGATACGATCACCTACAACCTCGACACGCAGAAGGCCAAGATCAAGGGCGTGGCCACGCAGCAGGGCGACGGCTGGCTGGTGGGCGGCAGCGTGAAGAAAATGCCCGACAACACCTTCAACATCGAGCACGGCAAGTACACCACCTGCGACCAGACCGACCACCCGCACTTCTACCTGGCCATGACCAAGGCGAAGGTGATTCCCGGGAAAAAGGTGGTCACCGGACCGGCCTACCTGGTCATGGAGGACGTGCCGATCTATTTCCTCTGCATACCCGAGGGCTTCTTCCCGATCAACATGGGCCCCAAGTCGGGTCTGCTGATGCCCACCTACGGAGAGGAGACCTCCAAGGGATTCTTCCTCCGCGACCTGGGCTACTACATCACGCTGGGTGAATATGCCGACCTGGCGCTCCGCGGCGGATTCTACACGCTCGGCTCGTGGGAGGCCTCGGCCGCCTCGCGCTACATCAAGCGATACAAGTACAGCGGCAGCTTCAACGTGGAGTTCTCGAGCGTGAAGACCGGCGAAAAGGGCGAGCCCGACTACATCAAGCAGAACAACTTCCGCGTGCAGTGGACCCACTCGCAGGACGCCAAGGCCAACCCCGGATCGACCTTCTCGGCCTCGGTGAACTTCGCCACCAGCGGCTACAACCGCTACTCGGCCACCAACATCAACGACATCCTTTCGACGCAGACCAACTCGTCGATCTCCTACTCGAAGAGCTGGAGCGGAACCCCCTTCTCGCTCTCGGCAAACATGGCCATCTCGCAGAACTCGCAGAACAAGTCGATCTCGGTGACGCTGCCCACGGTGGTCTTCAACGTCTCGCGATTCTACCCCTTCAAGCGCAAGGAGAAGACCGGCAAGGACCGCTGGTACGAGAAGATCTCGATGCAGTATACGGGCAAGATGACCAACTCGGTCACCACCACCGAGTCGGAGATCTTCTCGAAGAAGACGCTCGAGAACATGAAGAACGGCATCGAGCATTCGATCCCCGTATCGGCATCGTTCAACCTGCTCAACTACATCAACATCACGCCGTCGTTCAACTACACCGAGAAGTGGTACTTCAAGAAGCAGGAGTACGAGTGGAATCCGATCACGAACCAGACCGACACGCTGCCCTCGAACTACGGATTCTACCGCCTCTACAACTACTCCACCAGCGTCTCGGCCTCGACGACCCTCTACGGCATGTACGATTTCACGAAGAAGCGCCGAGACCGCAAGATCCAGGCCATCCGCCACACGATCACCCCGTCGGTCGGATTCTCCTTCACGCCCGACTTCGCCGATCCCAAATACGGCTACTACCTCACGCGACAGACCGACTCGACGGGCCGCGTGACGACCTACTCGCCCTATGCGGTCAATGCCTACGGCGTACCCTCGTCGGGCCGCTCGATGTCGATGACCTTCTCGCTGTCGCAGAACCTCGAGATGAAGGTGCTCTCGAAGAGGGACACGTCGGGCGTCAAGAAGATCAAGCTCATCGATGAACTGCGGCTGGGCGGGTCGTACAACTTCCTGGCCGACTCGATGCGGCTCTCGACCATCTCGCTCTCGTTCCGCACGACGCTCTTCAAGAACTTCGGCATCAACCTCTCGGCCACGATCGACCCCTACCGCGTCACGCCCGAGGGTGTCCGCTACGACAAGCTCTTCTTCCCGGGACGCATTACCTCGACGGGTTGGTCGTTCGGCTACACCTTCAAGTCGCGCGAGGACAAGTCGCAGCCGGCCGTAAACGACATCACAAGCCTGCCCCCGGAGTATTCGAACCCGTTCTACGACCCCTACGGCACGATGGACCCCACCCTGCGAAGGCAATACATGTCGCAGGCCTACTACGACTTCTCGCTGCCGTGGAACTTCGGCTTCAACTATGCGGTGAACTACTCGGTATCCTACGTGAACAACGGCACGACGGGATACCGCAAGAACGTCACGCAGACCGTCAGCTTCAACGGATCGCTGAACCTCACACCCAAGACGGGCATCACCTTCCAGGGCGGTTACGACATCAAGGCCCGAAAGCTCACGACCTCGTCGGTATCGATCACGCGCGACCTCCACTGCTGGCAGATGTCCTTCTCGTGGATCCCCTTCGGCTACCACAAGAGCTGGAGCTTCAACATCGGCGTGAAGGCCGCCTCGCTCTCCGACCTGAAGTACGACAAGTCGCAGTCGATGTACGACAACATGTACTGACACGGCCTGTCTCCATCCCGCTACCCCGCATTCCAAAAAAAATCCGGCATCGGAAAACTCCGACACCGGACAGGCTGTGCTGCATCCGCCCGGAGTGCACCGGGCGGGCGGAATCAACGGTTCAGGCCCTCGGCCACGGACTCGGGGTCGTGCCGGTATTTGAATACCAGGGCGAAGACCACTCCCACGAGCAGGGCATAGCCGGCAAAGATCAGCCACGAGGCAGACCACCCCGCAACCATCGCCTCGGCCTCCTGCTGCGAGTAGACAAAATGATTGACGACAGCCTGCGCACCGAGCGTTCCGATCGTGGCGCCGATGCCGTTGGTCATGATCATGAAAAGCCCCTGCGCCGAGGAGCGGATCGCCGTATCGGTCTCCTTATTGACGAAGAGCGACCCCGAGATGTTGAAGAAGTCGAAGGCCACGCCGTAGACGATCATCGAGAGGATGAACATCCACACGCCGCTTCCGGGGTTGCCCAGGCCGAAGAGGCCGAAGCGGAGCACCCAGGCGAACATGGCCATGAGCATGACGTTCTTGATGCCGAAGCGTTTCAGACAGAAGGGAATGAGCAGGATGCAGAGCGTCTCGGAGACCTGCGAAAGCGAGATCAGCGCATTGGCGTGGTTGGCGCCGAACGTGGAGGCATATTCGGGGATGTCGCGGAAGCTGGTGATGAAGGGATTCGCAAAGCCGTTGGTGATCTGCAGCGAGACGCCCAGCAGCATCGAGAAGATGAAAAACAGGGCCATCTTCTTCTGCCTGAAGAGCGTGAAGGCGCGCAGCCCGAGGGCCTCGACCAGGCTCTTGCGCTCGGCCGAGCGGCTGACCGGACACGACGGAAGGGTCATGGCATAGAGGCCGAGCGCGAGTCCCAGCACAGCGCACTGGATGAACTGCATGCAGGTGGTCTGGAAACCGGCTGCGTCGCAGACGAGCATCGAACAGATGAAGCCGACGGTGCCCCAGACGCGGATCGGCGGGAAGGACTTCACGGTATCCATACCGGCCCCTTCGAGCACGCTGTAGGCTACGGAGTTCGAGAGGGCGATCGTCGGCATGTAGAAGGCCACGCTGAACGAATAGAGCGTGAAGAGGATCCCGAACGAGACCGCCGGACCGGCCGATAGGGCGTAATAGCCCGCAGCCCCCATGAAGAGGGCGGCCGTCAGGTGGCAGATGCCGAGCAACCGCTGTGCGGGCACCCAGCGGTCGGCCACGATTCCGATGACGGCGGGCATGAAGAGCGAGACGATGCCCTGCATGGCATAGAAAATTCCGATATGCGACGCCAGATCGACGCCCACAAGGTAGGTTCCCATCGAGGTCAGGTACGCTCCCCAGATTGCATACTGAAGAAAATTCATGACCACGAGGCGGAATTTGATTCCCATAATTTTCTGGTTTTAAGTAGTTTTACGTTTTCAACCCCCTTGTCCGGGGCGTCATGAAAACAAAATTACGATTTTTTTTTCTGATTTTTCTTTGCAATTGCGAAATAAAGTTCTACTTTTGCATCACCAAAACGTCATTGAGCTATGGTGTAATGGTAACACAACAGATTCTGGTCCTGTTATTCTTGGTTCGAATCCAGGTAGCTCAACAAAACCCCGCGACCGCAAGGTGGCGGGGTTTTCGTTTGCATAGCCCCATCCGGCAACATCCGTCCGTGTACGGACACAACGACAATGCGGGCAGTCCGCCGAAGGGGACTGCCCGCATCCGTTTTCCGGGAGCGGCAGGAGCGCTACCGCTTCTCGAGCCCGAGCTTGCGCAGCAGCGCCTCGGGTTCGGGCTTGTGGCCGCGGAAGCGGACATAGAGCTCCATGGGATCCTCCGTTCCGCCTTTCGAGAGGATGTTGTCGCGGAACGACGCGGCCACCTCGCGGTTGAAGATCCCCTTCTCCTTGAAGAGCGAGAAGGCATCGGCCTCGAGCACCTCGGCCCATTTGTATCCGTAGTATCCGGCGGCATAGCCTCCGGCGAAGATGTGGCCGAAGGCGGGCGACATGGCCGTACCCTCGACAACGGGCAGCACCTGCGTCGGGGCCATCGCCTCGCGCTCGAAGAGCTCGACATCGCCCTCGAAGGGCTCGGTGAGCGTATGCCAGGCCATGTCGGTCAGTCCGAACGACAGTTGGCGCACGTTGGCATAGGCCGCCAGGTAGTTCTGCGCGGCGACGATGCGATCGACGATCTCCGAGGGAATCTTCTCCCCGGTCTGGTAGTGTGCAGCCCACAGGTCGAGGAACTCCTTCTCCGTGGCCCAGTTCTCCATGATCTGCGACGGCAGTTCGACAAAGTCGCGGTAGACGTTCGTGCCGGTGAGCGACTCGTAGGAACCTTCGCCCAGCATGCCGTGCAGCGAGTGTCCGAACTCATGCAGGAAGGTCTCCACCTCGTCGAAGGTCAGCAGCGAGGGGGTCGTTTCGGTCGGCTTCGTAAAGTTCATCACCAGCGACACCAGCGGTCGGGTCTCCTCGCCGTCCACGCGCTTCGTTCCGCGGAACTCGGTCATCCACGCGCCCGAGTTTTTCGAGGCACGGGGGAAGAAGTCGAGATAGAGCACCGCCATGAAACGGCCCCCGGCATCGGTGACGTCGTAGGCCGTCACGTCGGGATGGTAGACCTCGATCCCGGGATTGGGCGTGAAGTTGAGTCCGTAGAGCTTGTTGGCCAGCAGGAAGACGCCCTTCTTCACCCGCTCGAGTTCGAAATAGGGCTTCACCGTTTCGGCGTCGAGCGCATACTTCTCGCGCTTGTACTTCTCGGTATAGTAGGACCAGTCCCACGGCATGAGCGTTCCCTTGAAGCCCTGCGAGGCGGCATACTCCGAGATCGTGCGGTAGTCGGCGTCGGCATACTCCTTCGAGGCATCGAGCAGTTCGGCAAGGAAGGCACGGACCGTCGGCGTATCCTTGGCCATGCGCTCCTCGAGCACATAGTCGGCATAGCAGTCGTAACCGAGCAGGCGGGCCAGCTTCAGCCGCGTATTGACGATCTTCTTCACCACCTCCGTATTGTCGAACTCACCGCCCAGCGAGCAGGAGCTGTTGGCCCGCCAGAGCTTCTCCTTGAGCGCACGGTTCGACGAATAGGTCATGAAGGGCAGGTAGCTCGGATACTGCAGCGTGACGACCCAACCCCTCTCGCCGCGCGACTTGGCCTCGGCGGCCATACCCTCGCGCACGAAGGCGGGCAGTTCGGCCACCGCCGCAGGGTCGGTGATGTGGAGCGTGAAGGCGTTGGTCGCAGCCAGCGAGTTGCGGTCGAACTCGAGCGAGAGGGCCGACAGCTCGGTGGTATACTGGCGGTAGAGCTCCTTGTCCTTGTCCTCGTCCGACAGGGCCGCACCGTTGCGGGCGAAGCTCCGGTAGGTCTTCTCCAGCAGGCGCCGGTCTTCGGTGGAGAGTTTGCGTCCGGGGTGTTCGTAGACCGCCTTCACGCGGGCAAAGAGCTCGGGGTTGAGCGAGATGTCGTTCGACAGGGCGGTCAGCTTGGGCTGCACGCGCTCGGCGATCTGCTGCATCTCGTCCGACGTATCGGCGCTCATCAGGTTGAAGAAAACCCCTGCAATGCGGTTGAGCAGGGCGCCCTGACGCTCCAGGGCGACGATCGTATTCATGAAGGTCGGCTTCCTGGGGTTGCGGACGATCGCCTCGACCTCGGCACGCGAGCAGGCGATCGCCGCGTCGAATGCCGGCTCGTAGTCCTTGAGTTCGATGCGCGAGAAGGGCGGCGTGGCGTGAGGGGTATCCCACTCCGCCAGCAGCGGATTCGAAAGGTCCAGTTCGGGCAGGTCGGCCCGGGGAACCGAGTTGTCGGCACAGCCGGCGGCCAGGATGGAAACAGCCATGACAAGAATTGCTTTTTTCATAATAAGGTACAGGGTTTGCGGTTTCTTCACGAATCGGCGGGATCAGTTCTCCGCAACGGCCTCGGCAGTGGTCCCGGCGGCAGGCGGCAGACCGGCGGCCAGCGAATCGGCAGGTTCGGGATCGGTCCACAGCCCGCGGCTGCGCAGCATGGCCCGCTTGTCGGGATCCTTGCCGCGGAAGGCGCGGTACATGGTCATCCCGTCCTCCGAACCGCCGCGCTCGAGGATCTTGCGGCGGAAGTCGTCGGCCACGCGGCGGTTGAACAGGTCGCCGCTCTCGCGGAAGGCCTCGAAGGCATCCTTGTCAAGCACCTCGGCCCACGTATAGAAATAGTATCCGGCCGAATAGCCTCCGTCGAAGATGTGGCTGAAGTAGGGATAGCGGTAGCGCGGCTCGATCTGCGGGATGAGACCCCGCTTCTCGTTGAGCGCCTTGCGCTCGAACTCCATCGGGTCGAAGGGTGCATACTCGGTCGTCGAGTGGATGTCCATGTCGGAGAGCGACGCGGCGATCAGCTCGGTGGTCATGAAGCCCTGGTTGAAGAGTTCGCTGCGGGCGATCTTGGCCATCAGCGCCTCGGGCATCACGTCGCCCGTGCGGTAGTGTACGGCATACTGCTTGAGCACCTCGGGGTTGAAGGCCCAGTTCTCCATGACCTGCGACGGCAGCTCGACGAAATCGCCCTCGACCTCCGACAGGCCGCGGTACTTCACGTCGTGGAAGAGGAAGTGGAGCGCGTGGCCGAACTCATGGAAGAGCGTCTCGACCTCGTCGAGGGTCAGCAGCGCCGGGTTGTCGCCCGTCGGACGGGTGAAATTGGCCACGATCGACACGACGGGAGCCACCCGCTCGCCGTCGCGGTAGCTCTGCTCAACGTAGTTGCCGCACCAGGCGCCCTGCCCCTTGCCCTCGCGGGGGAAGAAGTCGAAATAGAGCACGCCGAGGTGCGACTCGTCGGCATCGAGCACCTCGAAGGCCGTCACCTCGGGATGGTAGACCGGCACGACAATCGGCCGGAAGGTGATGCCGTAGAGACGGTTGGCGAGGAAGAAGACGCCGCTGCGGACATTCTCCAGCGCAAAGTAGGGACGCAGCATCTCCTCGTCGAGGTTGTACTTCTGCTTGCGGAGTTTCTCGGCGTAGTAGAACCAGTCCCACGAGGCGAACTCACCGTCGGGGAAGTCCTTGCGGAAGAGCGAGTCGAGCTCGCCCAACTCACGCCTGGCACTCTCGAGCGCCGGAGCCCAGACCCCCTCGAGCAGGTCGTAGACCGCTTCGGTCGTGCCGGCCATCTCGTCGTCCACGACATAGGCGGCGTAGGAGGGATAGCCCAGCAGGTGGGCCTTCTCCGTGCGCAGGCGGATGAAGTCGTTGATGAGTTGCTTGTTGTCGTACTCGTCACCGCGGTTGCAGCGGTTCAGGTAGGCCGTGTAGATCCGCTCGCGCAGTTCGCGGTTGGGCGAATAGGTCAGGAAGGGGATCATGCTCGGCTTCTGCAGGGTGACGACCCCCTTGTTTCCCTTGCCCAGTTCGCGGGCCTTCTCGCGGGCCTGCTCCTGCACGCCGGCCGGCAGCCCGGTCATCTGCTCGGGCTCGAGTTCCATCGTGAAGTTGTAGTTCTCGGCCAGCAGGTTGTTGCCGAACTTCACCGAAGCGAGGGCCAGTTCGCCGTTGATCTCCGCCAGCCGGGCCTTCTCGTCGGCACCGAGCAGCGCCCCGGCACGCACGAACGAACGGTAGGTCTTCTCCAGCAGGCGGCTCTGCTCGGCGTCGAGGTCGAACATCGCCCGGTTGTCGTAGACCGCCTTCACCCGTTCGAAGAGCGCATCGTTGAGCAGGATCTTGTCGTAGTGGGCCGTCAGCCGGGGCATCGCCTGCTCCTGCAGGGCCTGCATCTCGGGCGTGTTCTGCGCGGCACAGAGCATGCCGAAGACCAGCGAGGTCTGCGCAAGCATCTGCCCCGAGTTGTCGAACGCCAGGATAACGTTCTCGAAGGTCGGCTCGTCGCGGTTGGTCACGATGGCGTCGATCTCGGCATCGTGCAGCGACATGCCGCGCTCGATGGCCGGGAGGAAATGCTGGGGTAGAATCTTATCGAAAGGAGGAACGCCGTAGGGAGTCTCCCACGCCGAGAAGAAGGGATTTTCGCCGACCTTTTTGTCGGACTTGCACGCAACGGTCGTCATGGCCAGAAAAAGTGTCAATAATCCTGCAATACGTTTCATCAGTCGTCTTATTTTATATAACTTTGCAGCCTGCAGACGCCGGGGCATCTCCATGCGCCGGCTCAAGCCGTTGCAAAGTTAGTAAATTATAGCAGGTATGCAACTTTTTTACGATCCCGCGATCGTACCGCCCCTACATACGCTCGGTGAGGAGGAGTCGAAACACTGCATCCGCGTGCTGCGCCTGGGACGCGGCGCGACGCTCCACATCGCCGACGGGCGGGGTACGCTCCACCGCTGCCGGATCGTGGAGGACGACCCGCGCCGGTGCACCGTGGAGGTCGTCGAGACGATCCACGACTTCGAGCGTCTCTCCTATGCGCTGACGATGGCCGTAGCCCCGACCAAGAACGCCGACCGCTTCGAGTGGTTCCTCGAGAAGGCCACCGAGGTGGGCATCGGCGCCGTGATCCCCCTCGAAACGGAGCACAGCGAGCGGCGCGTCTTCAAGGCCGAGCGGAGCGAGAAGATCATCACGGCGGCCATGAAGCAGTCGCTCAAGGCATACCGCCCGGTGCTGCATCCGCTCACCCCGTTCCGCGAGGCGGTGCTCGCCCCCTTCGAGGGGCGGCGGCTGATCGCCCACTGCGGGCCGGCACACGCCCCCTCGGGCAAACGCTACCTGCCCGAGGCGATCCGCCCGGGAGAATCCGTGCTCGTCTGCATCGGCCCCGAGGGAGACTTCTCCCCCGCCGAGGTGGACTTCGCGCTCGAACACGGGTTCGAGGAGATCACGCTCGGGCAGCAGCGCCTGAGGACCGAAACCGCAGCCCTCGTGGCCGTGGTGATGACGTCGGTCGTAAACGGTTCGAAATAAAAAAGACACCTATCATAACAGCATGTTTTTTCTCGGTACACTTCTCGCGCTGGCGGCGGTGACGGCCCTGCTGTTCGCCGTACCCCTGCGCATGAAAGCGTGGGCCGCACTCGGCCTGACGCTCATCGGCACGCTCGCCGTCGGCATACGGGCCGCGGCAACGCTCGCCGGGGCCCATTACGGACCGCTGTGGGTCATCTCCGGCACGCCGTTCGGCGGCGACTCGGGCTCGATGGACGGCCTATCGGCGCTCTTCGTCCTCGTCATTGCGATCGGTTCGGTGGCCGCCGTGCTCTACTCGCAGGGCTACCTGGCCCGGCACCTGCAGCACAAGTCCCCGGCCCACGTCTCGCTGCACTACACCTCGCTGGTCACCATGTGCTATGCCATGCTGGGCGTCGTGCTCTCCGACGGTGGCTACTCGTTCCTCTTCTTCTGGGAGCTGATGACCGTGGCATCGTTCCTGCTGATCCTCTTCGACGCCGAGCGCCGCGAGGTCCGCCGCGCCGCCCTCTCCTACCTGATCATGATGCACATCGGCTTCGTGCTGCTGCTCATCGGCTTCGTCCGCCTCGATATCGCGACGGGCGACACCTCGTTCGGCGCACTGGCCGCCGCATTCCGCACGCAGCCCGTGCTGCCGCTCTACCTCCTTTTCCTGGCGGGCTTCGGCATGAAGGCCGGACTCTTCCCGATGCACGTATGGCTTCCGGAGGCCCATCCCGCCGCACCGTCGCACGTCTCGGCCCTGATGTCGGGCGTGATGATCAAGACGGGCGTCTACGGCATTCTACGCATCACGGCCGCCCTGGGCGACCTGCCCGAACTCCGCACGGCCGGGCTCATCCTGCTGGGCGCAGGCATCGTCACGGGGCTCTGGGGCGTGATGCTCGCCGCCGCACAGAACGACGTGAAACGGCTGCTGGCCTACTCGTCGATCGAGAACATCGGCGTGATCCTCATCGGCCTCGGCATCGCGGCGCTGGGCAAGGCCTCGGGCAACCAGTTTGCCGCCCTCTGCGGCATCGCGGGCGCCCTGCTCCACACCGTGAACCACTCGTTCTTCAAGACGCTGCTCTTCTTCGGCGCGGGCAACATCCTCTCGCGCACGCACACCACGTCGCTCGACGCGCTCGGAGGCCTGGGCCGGCACATGCCCCTCACGGCACTGCTCTTCCTCGTCGGTACGGCGGCCATCTGCGCCCTCCCGCCGCTGAACGGCTTCGTCTCGGAACTGCTGATCTACCTCGGGATGTTCGAGGGAATCGCCGCCGACAACACGCCCCTCGCCTCGGCCGCCGGACTGGCTGCCCTCGCCCTGATCGGCGGCGTGGTGCTGCTGGCCTTCACCAAACTCTACGGCACGGTTTTCCTCGGGTCGCCCCGCTCGCACGAGGTGGCCGAAGCCTCCGAGGTGGGCAACGTGCGCATCGCCGCCATGGCCATCCCGCTGGCCGGCATCCTCTTCGTCGGACTCTTCCCGCGCGCCGCGGCGGGCATCGCCGTGCGCAGCGCCGACTTCTTCATCCACACCCCCGCGGATGCCGCCTCGTGGCTGCTCTCGCCCTCGCTCACGACCGTCGGGCGCACGGCCTGGCTGCTCCTGCTCGTCGTCGCCCTGCTCGTCTGGCTCCGGAGCCGCATCCTCCGCACACGGAAGGTCGCCCAGGGTCCCACGTGGGGCTGCGGCTTCACGTCGGTGAATGTCCGCATGCAGTACACGGGCGAATCCTTCTCCGAGGGACTGCAGTCGATCGCCACGCCCCTGACGCAGAACAGCGGCGAAGGCTCGCCCGTAGGCAAGGGCGAGATCTTCCCCGCCTCCCACTCCTTCGACGTCGGCCACCGCGACCGCATCGGAAGGCTCTTCTCGATGTGGTGGGTCGAGCTGCTGCGCCGCATCAACGCCCGCGTCATGCGGTTGAGGACCGGAAAGATCAACCACTACGTCCTCTTCGCGCTGGCGTTCCTCGCCCTGATATTCATCCTCTCGATCCTCAATCTCCTGTAAACCCATGGAGGCACTCAATACCCTGCTCCTGCTGCTGACGGCCCTCGCGATCCCGGGGCTGATCCACCGCACGCGCGCCCGCCTGGCGGGGCGCAAAGGCATCCGCTTCGCACAGCACCTCTACGACGTCGCGCTGCTGCTCCGCAAGGGTGCCGTCTACTCGACGACCACCTCGGCGCTCTTCCGCATCGCGCCCTCCGTGTCGCTCGGCTCGGCCCTCGTCGCCGCGCTCTTCATCCCCGTGGGCAACCTGCAGCCCGTGCTCTCGTTCGACGGCGACCTGGTGGCCTTCGCCTACCTGCTGGCACTCGGACGTCTGGCGATCATCCTCGCCGCCATGGACACCGGCAGCTCGTTCGAAGGGATGGGCGCCAGCCGCGAGGCGCTCTACGGCGCCCTGGTCGAACCGGCGCTGATGCTCGTCTTCGGCACCCTCGCCCTTATCTCGGGCTTCACCTCCTTCGCGTCGATCTTCTCGACCGAGATCGGGGAGGACACCCAGCTGATCGTCGTCCTGCTGCTCGTGGCCTACATCCTGACGAAGATCGTCTTCACCGAGAGCGGCCGCATACCGGTCGATGACCCCCGCACGCACCTCGAGCTGACGATGATCCACGAGGTGATGTGCCTGGACTACTGCGGCGTCGATCTGGCCTTCATCAAGATGGGCACGTGGCTCAAGACCGCCGCCTTCTCGCTGCTGGCCGCCGATGCCGTCGCCGCGGCCTTCTGCCCCCGCTGGTGGATCGCCGCACCGCTGGCCGTGCTCCTCACGGGGCTCTCGGTCGGCGTGGTCGAATCGACCCAGGCCCGCAACAAACTCGCACGCAACACCACATTTATCCTCACCGTCGCAGCACTGGCCGCCCTGATCTACTTCACGGCCTACCTGCTGCGCCTGAACATCGTCATACAATGATCCTTCCGCTCGTCATCCTCTATGTCGTGACGCTCGTCTACCTCTCGATCACCGAGCGTTTCCGCAACTTCGCCTCGCTCATCGGGCTGCAGGGGTGGCTGCTCTTCGCCATCGCCCTGGTCCGGCTCCACGCCATCAACCCTGCCGATCTGGCCTTCATCGCCATCGAGACGCTGCTCTTCAAGGGCATCCTGGTCCCGGCGCTGCTCTTTGCCGTGATCCGCCGCACGAAGATCAACCGCGTGACCCGCTCGGGCTCCTCGCAGTCGGGCTCGCTGCTGCTCTCGCTCACGGCTCTGGTCGTCAGCGCCTCGCTCACCTACTACATCGCCGACTCGACGATCGACCTCATCTTCTTCGGCGTGGCGCTCTATGCACTGCTCAGCGGACTGATCCTCATCACGCTGCGCCAGCGCATCTTCTCGCACATGGTCGGGTTCCTGACCATCGAGAACGGCGTCTTCCTCTTCTCGACGGCCATCGGCGTCGAAATGCCGCTGCTCATCAACTTTGCCATTCTGCTCGACATCCTCATCTCGGTGCTCATGCTGGGCATCTTCCTGACGAAGATCGACGGCAAGATCCACGCCGACGACGCCGATTCGCTCACCAACGTAAAGGACTGACACCATGCTCTACTACCTCATCGCAAGC
>ENA-OZDJ01000075-OZDJ01000075.1-human-gut-metagenome-genome-assembly--contig:-NODE-75-length-20970-cov-6.442219_pt1 | contig 20970 bp, 10 predicted proteins | sample MGYA00245058_ERZ653589 | MGnify/ENA primary metagenome ERZ653589 (study PRJEB26926, sample SAMN06165123) | human gut metagenome | biome: ENVO:00009003; feature: ENVO:2100002; material: ENVO:00002003... | reverse complement strand
TACGATATTGCCTCTTGTCTCGTGGGCTCGGAGATGTGTATAAGAGACAGGCCCGCAACTACCCGAACCTGCGCTACTACGGTGTCGGCCTCAATGTCACATTCTAATTCAAGGTGCGAGAAGATATGAAAACTTCGATTTTTAAATACATTACCGTTGCCGTTGCCGCCGGCGCAATGTGGCTGGCCGGTTGCAACGATCTGGATCAGGAGCCGACCAACAAGTTTACGGACAAGGCGTTCTGGACCTCGCCCGAGCGTGCCAACATGGTGCTCAACATGGCCTACAGCCAGATGTACAGCCACGACAAGATGTTCCAGGACGAGGCGCTGAGCGACAACATGTACGAGCAGCGCGGCAATCCCGACACGCGTACCATCCGCACGGGACAGGCCACGCCCAACACATCGCTCTTCAAGAGCGAGTGGCAGTGGGTGTTCCAGGGCGTGAAGACCTGCAACATCTTCCTGACCTTCGTGGACGACGTGCCGGGCATCGAGTCCTCGAATCTGGCCTACATGAAGGCGCAGATCCGCTTCATCCGCGCGTTCCTCTATTTCCGTCTGGCCTGCTTCTACGGCGACATCCCCTTCTTCCTGAACGACATCTCGCTCGAGGAGTCGCGTCAGATGACCCGCACCTCCTACGTCAAGGTGATGGAGGAGCTGCACCGCGAACTGGACGAGATCATTCCCGATCTTCCGAAGCGCGACGACCTGTCGGCCGATGACAACGGCCGCATCACGAAGGCTGCCGCCATGGTGCTCAAGGCCCGCATGTATCTCTGCGAGAACACGTCGCGCACGGGTAACAGCGTGTCGGACAACATGCGCAAGGTGGCCGACATCTGCGACAAGCTGATGCACGACCAGGCTACCTACGGCACCTACAGCCTGCTGACCGAGGGTAACGAGGAGGGTTATCTGAGCCCCTACGAGTACCTCTTCACGTCGGGTGCCGAGTACAATCCGGAGGTGATCCTCGACTATGCGGCCGTGGAACTCGACAAGCAGTGGAGCCTGATGTACAACATGGCGCCCCTCTCGGCCGGTGCGAACCTCTGCCAGAAGGCTCCGTCGAAGGCTCTCGTGGACAGCTACAAGATGTCCGACGGCTCGGACCCCACGGACCTGAACTCCTATACGGGCCGCGATCCGCGCCTCAAGTATACGGTGGCATACAACGGAATGGACTGGTATGACCTGAACGACAAGGGCGAGTACGTCAAGAAGTTCACGCTCAACGTCACGTCGGGTTCCGACCAGGCCGGCACGGCCAACGGCTCGCCCACGGGCTTCTACACCCGCAAGTATTTCGACCCGGACCACGGCAAGAACCTCGAGATGTGGACCAACTTCATCATGATGCGTTATGCCGACGTGCTGCTGATGTACGCCGAGGCGAAGGCCTACCTGGGTGAACTGGATGTCACGGTATGGAACGAGACGATCCGCCCGATCCGCATGCGTGCGGGTGCAGGCGGCACGGAGTTCCCCTCGGCGGGCGACTACACGCAGATCGTGCGCGACGAGCGTCGCGTGGAGCTGGCTCTGGAGGGTCTGCGCTACTTCGACCTGATCCGCTGGATCAACTACAAGGACGGGAAGTCCACGGCCGTTGCCGAACTGCTCAACGGTCCGGTCTACATGTACAACGGCACGCAGATCGACCAGTTCAAGTTCGATACGGGACGCGACATCCTCTGGTCGCTGCCGCTTTCGGAGACGCAGCTCGTTCCGTCGCTGCTGCCCAACAACTCGGGATATTAATCGTCAATCAAAAGCATTCGGAAAAAGATGAAAAAGATATTGAATATGCTGATGGCGGCAGGTCTTGCCGTCTGGGGCGCCTCCTGCTCGAGCGACCTGGATTACGAACCGGGCGGGGTGACTCCGGTCAAGGCGTTGCTGCTGCCTGCCGATAACTGGTATGTCGAGCTGCAGAGCGCATCGTCGGCCACGGAGACCTTCTCGTGGGAACCCGCTCTGGCTGCCGACGGACAACTTCCGCACTACGAGGTGGTCTTCCTCGCACAGCCCGACGGCGAGATCGTCTACCGCTACGACGCCGGCTCGAAGACCAGCGTGGCGGTTCCCCACAAGGAGCTGAACCTGGCGGCTAAGGCCGCCGGAATCGATGCCGGCGCATCGGGCGACTTCTACTGGTCGGTCGTATCGAGCCGCGGTGTGACGACCGCCCCCGTCGAGGCGACGCCGCGCTGCATCTCGGTCAAGCGTCTGTTCGGTTTCGACGTGATCCCCTCGACGCTCTACCTGACGGGCGAGGCTACCGAGGTCGGCGAGGACCTTTCGCTGGCCATGCAGTTCCAGTCTACGGGCGAGGATGTCGGCGAGTTCACGGCCATCATGCGCCTCGAGGCCGGCAAGACCTACTCGATGTACGAGACAACGGATGCCTCGAGCCGCCACTTCACCATCGAGGAGGGCGAGCTCCGCGAGTTCGGTGCCGACGTCAAGCCGGCCACGTCGCTGGCTTCGGTGGACAAGACGGGCATCTACCGCATCTATGTCGATTTCAACACGCGTTCGACGATTGTCGAGGAGGTGACGCGCCTGGCCTTCTACCAGCGCGACGATGTGGGCAATGCCGTCGAGCTGACCTACCAGGGCCTGGGCGTCTGGAAGCTCGAGAACCACACCACCACCGAGGGGGACAACCGTTACGGCTTCCTGGCCAACATCAGCGGTGCGACGAGCTATCAGGAGAAGTGGTCGAGCGTCAATTACAACAACAACAACGCCCCGACGACCGGTACCTCTCTCGACTGGTGGGAGATCTACATGAACAAGGACATCACGGCCGACGGCTGGTGGGGCTACACCTTCAAGTGGATCGACTCGGAGTGGGCCGAAAAGAAGGTCGTCACGATCGAGGTGCACATGGACCATACGCAAAACTTCTTCTATCACACGGTAACTTATGTAAAATAAATCGGACGGGGTCTGCACCGGTCTCCGGTGCGGACTCCCTCACCCGATCGAAAGCTGAATTATGAAAACGATCATCAATAAATGGACTGCTCTGCTGCTCGCGGGTATTGCCTTCGGGGCATGTTCCGAGCAGACGGAATATGACGACACGAGCTTCAGCGCGGTGGAGCGGCTGCTCTATCCTTCGGACGGCGACCAGGTCGATCTGATCGAACAGGCCGATGCGAATCTCTATTTCGAGTGGGAGGTTTCCAAGGTCGGAACCCCGGTCTACACCGTGGTCTTCATGGACGCGGAGAAGCACGAAGTGGGCCGTTACCTGGCTGACAACAACGGTCAGAAGGCCTCGCTGAAGATGCTTCACAGCCAGCTCAACCAGGTTGCCGGTGATGCGGGCATCGAACCCGACGCAACGGGTGACCTCTACTGGACGGTGTGCGCCGGTCTGGGAGGCGCCGAGAAACTCTCGACCGACGAGCCGCACCGGCTTACGGTGACGCGCTATGCGACCATCGACGCCCCGGTCCGCCTCTACGTGACGGGCGAAGGCTCCGAGTTCACGGACGATCCCGCGCAGGCGCAGGAGATGCGCAATCTGGGCGACGGCCGCTTCGAGATCTATACGAAGTTTACCGGAGCGTTCAGCTTCATCAACCGCAACGAGGTAGGTAACAAACGCACCTTCGGCGTTTCGGAAGAGGGCCGCCTGGTCGAGGCTGCCGACGCTGCGGGTACGGGCGACGGCATCTACCATGTGGTGGTGGATTTCAACGAGAGCACCGTCACGATGGAGCGGATCGAGAGCGTGAAGTATCACTACTGCTGGACGCCCGATCCGTCGGCCGAGATGGAGTATGCCGGAAACGGTGTCTGGAAGTACGACATCTGCTGGACCGAGGACGATTCGCGCTACCGTTTCGATGTCGTGATCGACGGCGTGGACTATATCTGGGGCTACTCGAACTCGGACATGAGCAGCGCTCCGACGAGCCTTACGGGCAGCAGCTACAACATTTCGATGCGCAAAACGGAGGATATCGACCAGTGGAGCTACGGCTTCAAGTTCTTCAGCGCCCTGAAGAACATCGAGTGCACGATCGTGCTCGACTGCTCGCCGTCCGTTGCCAACTACTACCATTACTTCGAGTTCGGTTTCGAGCCGGTGGCCAAGGCCGTTTCGCCGATGGAGCCCGCAGCCGATGCCGCCGTGGAGCTGAGCGCCATCGCCGGATCCTCGGAGACCTTCTCGTGGACGCTTCCGGAGGATATGACTACGGCCGAGAAGCAGCTGACCACCTATGCCGTCGTCTTCTACGGCGATGCGGCCGCCGCAACGGAGATCGCCCGTGCGGATGCCGGCATGAACCAGTCGGTTTCGGTAAGCCATGCGGATCTGGAGAGCCATGCGGCCAAGGCCGGTATCGCAGCCGAGGCCACGGGTGACCTCTATTGGGTCGTGGAGAGCGAACTGCTCGGATCGACCGCCGTGTCCGAAGTCCGCAAACTTACTGTGACACGCCTGCAGGGGATTCCCGAACAGGTTTATATCTCGGGTGAGGCTTCTGAGTTCGCTTCGGAATACGGAGCATTCAAGGCGTTGGGAGCCGGCAGGTTCGAGATCTATACCCGCCTGATGTCTGGAAACTATACGATTTCGGACGGAACCGATGCTTCGGCCCGGCTGTTCTCGATTGCGGACGGCTTGATCGAGGAGCGGACCGACGCCGTCAATGTGTCGGATTCGGAGGCGATTTACCGGATCACACTCGATTTTGCAACCGGTGTCTCGACCTTCGAGCGTATTGAGGGCGATCCCTATATGCAGATTGCGGCATGGACGGAGAAGGTCTATCCATTGCATTATGTGGGGGCCGGCATCTGGGAAACCGGGCAGATTACACCGGATTTCACTCGCGAAGAGGATTGGAACGGCGATACGCGCTTCTTCGTGAAGATGACGATCGACGGCGTGGAATACAAATTGGCGCATCAGCAGGACTTCGGCGGGAGCGACCCGACCGATACCAAGCCTGAAGGAACCGACGAGCGTTATTTCGTCTCGTTCTGGGAGGATGATTCACAGTGGAACTATCACTACAAGATCGATCAGTCGTATCGTGGACAGAACTCCAAGGTGTTGTCCAACTTCCGACTCAATCTGAACAGTGCGGTGGAGAACTATTACGTCTATCTCGAATATTAGAATATCAATAGCTCGGAGGCGAACCGGACCGGTCCGGACTTTCCTCCGAAAGTCAAACCGACAGAAGATTTTATGAAAAAGACGATTTTCGCCCTGATCGCGGTGGCTGCCATGGCGACCGCCTGCGAGGTGGAGGACAAATATTACGGCAAAGAGGTGGTCGATCCGGCCGAGAAGCTGGAACCCGCCTATGCCGAGAACTGGACGGACCACGCCGACCAGCTCGACGAGAAGCTGATCGAGAACTTCATGAACAAGGCCCGGGGCACGTTCTATTCGACCGACGGCGACCGCGCCGGCTCTTCATGGAACTGCTACTGGCCGCAGGCGCATGCAATGGACGTGCTGATCGACGCCTACCTGCGTATTCCCGAGGGGGATGCCCGTCGCGAGGAATACAGGAACTACATGGCCCTGTGGTACCAGAACAAGGGCAACAACTACGAGACGGGCTCCTACAGCGGCTCCTACGGCTTCGGTAATCCCTATACCGATGACTCGGAGTGGATCATCCTGACGCTGATCCGCATGTATGAGGCTACGGGCGAGCAGAACTACCTCGACGCCGCTGCGGCCACCTACAGGGAGACGGTCATCTCACGCTGGACCGAGGACGAGAACGGCGGCGGCATCCGCTGGTGCATGACCTCCGAAAACAGCAAGAACGCCTGCTCGAACGGTCCCGGCGCCCTGTGCGCCATGCGGTTGTGGGCCAATACGGAGGACGGCCCCGAGCGCGAGCAGTACCTGGCCGATGCCGTGAAGGTCTACGGCTGGCTGAGCGCCACGCTCTACAATCCCGAGACGGGTGCCGTGTCGGACCATATGATAAACGGTGCAATCACGGGCGGCCCGCTCACCTATAACCAGGGTACGTTCCTCGGTGCGGCCTATGAACTCTACAAGGCTACGGGCAATACGAAGTACATGGTCGAGGCGGCCCGTGCGGCCCGCTACACGATGAACTCGATGGCGACGGACGGCGTGCTCAACAACGAGGGTACGGGCGACAACGCCCTGTTCAAGGGCATCTTCATCCGCTACGCGATGAACGTATGGCGCGATGCCGAGGTCGATAAGGTCGATGCCACGCTGCGCAAGGAGATCGAGGACTTCATCATCTATAACGGCCTGATCTGCTGGACGCAGGGCCTGGACCGCTCGGAGGAGTCGAAGTGGTTCTTCGGATCGGACTGGACGACGCCCGGTTCGACGTGGGACGGACAGCTCAATCCGCAGGTGAGCGCCACAACGCTCATCGAAGCCATGGCCGTGCTTTTGCCTGAATCCAAGTAATCTCCCGGGAAAGAACCCCCGCCGGCCCGTTCGCTGCGGGCCATATGAGAGGCGGACAGGATCCGAAGATCCTGCCCGCCTTTTCTGTCGTCTGTCCCGACCGAATCCCGCTGTCCGAGGAGAATATCCGCCCGGTATTATCATCCGCAGGCTGCGATCATGTATGCTGCCCCGGTTGTGTCCGCAGCAGCTGCGGACGGGGGCGCATGCCGGCGGCACGAATGCTGCGGCTCCGGGGATCACTCCGCCGGGGATGCATCCGGGTCCGGTGCCGACGTGCCTGCCGTATCGGTAACGGCGTCGGATGCTCCGTCGGAAGCCGCACCGGCGGCTCCGTCCACCTGGGAGAGCCGCTCCTTGCGGTAGACTTTGGGTGTGCAGCCGTATTTGGCCGCAAAGCATTTGAAGAAGGTGCCCCGATTGACGAATCCGGCCTTGTAGATGATCTCGTCGATCGAGAGTTTGGTGGTCGTCAGCAGCTGTTCGGCCTTCGTCAGCCGGTACTCCTTGATGATCTGGCTCGGGGTCTGATTCAGGATGCCGTCCAGCCGGCGGTAGAGGTTGCGGACGCTCATGCCCAGCTCGGCGGCGATGAATTTGGTCGAGATGTCGGTATTCGAGATGTTGTCGTTGATGATCTTCAGCATGCGGTCGATAAACTCCTTGTCGTCCTGGTGCATCATCCGTCCGTCGGTGATCTCGAAAGCGCTGATCGTCGATTTGTAGTAGTCCTTCAGCGAACGGTTCCGCTTGAGCAGCTGCCCTGCCACGGCCTTCAGGTACTCGACGTCGAAGGGCAGCGTCAGACAGATGTCCGCACCCGATTCGACTCCCTTGATGCGCTCGTCAATCTGCTGTGGGGTCGAGAGCAGGATGACGGGGATGTGGGCCGTGAGGCGCCCCTCCTTGACGCAGCGGATCAGCTCGAGGCTCTCGGTCTTTTCGGTCAGCGCCTCACAGACGATGATGTCGGGGTGCATCTGCCGCAGCAGATCGACCGCCTCGGCCATGCCGGCCGGCATCCTGATGTTGTACTCCGCGGCAAAGAGCTCGGCCACGAAGTTCATGATCTCGGGGTTGTCATTGACGACGAACATCGTCGGCCGCTTCTTGTCGAATGGAAACTCCTGCCGCGGGGCAGGCTGCAGCGGCAGTCCGTAGTCGGTGTTGCCGGCGACGATGTGCTGCTGCTCGGCGGGGGCGCTCTCTCCCGTCACCTGAAGCTGCGGGAGCCTTACGGTGAAGGTCGTCTGGGCGTTGGGCGTGCTCTCGACGGTGATCTCGCCGTGCAGCCGGACGACCAGGCTGTGGCAGATCGCCAGCCGCATGTCGCCCTGGAACGAGAAGCCGCGGGCGCTCTTCCGCTCGAAGTAGTCGAGGGCCCGATGGCGGTCGAAGATCATCTCGATCTCCTCGAGATTGACTCCCGCGCTGTCGTTGGTCGTCGCGATGAGCAGCATGCCGCCCTCGCTGCGGACGGTCAGGTGTACCGTGCCGTTGTAGGGCGTGTGCTTGAAGGCGCTGGCCAGCAGGGTGTCGAGAATCGTCGAGAGCGCTTCGCGACCCGTCGGCCAGACGAGGTTCTCCTCGATCTCGGCCCGGTCGTGGAGGCTGTTCTGCCGGGCGTACTCCTCGTATCCCTTCAGGATGTTGCGGGCCATTTCGGTTACCTGCACCAGCTCGATATGCTCCTGCTCGTCATTCTGCGAGTGGGTGCCGCGGAATTCGTGGAGCATGTAGATCAGGTTGTGGAGCCGGGAGACGTTCTGGCGGATCATCCGGGCGTAGCGGAGGATGTAAGCATCCGAGCGGTCGTAGGCTATGATCTGCTGGCAGGGACCCGAGATCATCGTCAGCGGCATCGACAGCTCCTGGGTGATGTTCGAGAAGAAGCGCAGCTTGGATTCGTAGATCTCCTCCCGGCGGCGGGTCTTCAGGCGCTGCTGCTCCTCGTCGCGGCGGCGGCGGTACTTGCGCAGGTAGTGCAGGACAAGTCCGGCCGCAAGGACTGCTCCCAGCAGCACGTAGAGCACCCGGGCGGTCACCGTGGCATACCATGCCGGCCGGAGGTGGATCGGGAGCGTGTAGACGGGGCTCACTGCTCCGGTGATGTTGTTGCGGTAGCGGACCTCGAGGCGGTAGTGTCCGGCCTTCAGGTCGGCGAAAGTGAGGTTGTTGCCCGTCACCGACCATTGGTCGTTGTAGTTCTCCAGCCGGCTGGAGTAGGTGTAGTTGCTGCCGTTGATGTAGTCGAGCGCGATGAAGCTGATTCCCCGGAGCCGCTGTCCGGGCCGGAGCGTCAGCTCCCCGTCGTCCGAGAGCAGGGCATCGACGCTGCGCAGTTCGTCGCCGAGGCGCACGTCGCGGAAGAGGACTTGCGGGGCATAGGGCTCCTCCTCGAATCCGGTCTCCTCGACGGTCACCAGCCCGTCGATGCCGCCGAAGTAGAGCATCCCGCTCCGGGGGTCGGCAAAGGCGGCTCCGTCGCTGTACTCGATGGTGCTCAACCCGTAGGAGTAGCCGTAGGTCACCACGTCGCCCGTGCGGGGCGTGTATTGCTTCAGTCCGCGGTTGGTGCTGACCCACAGGTCGCCGCGGCGGCTCTCGAGGATGCTGTGCACGGAGCCCTCCATTCCCTCGACGAAGGAGATCGAGTCGCCCGCGAGGCGGATGAGCCCGCGGCTCGTACCGAACCACAGCGTGTCGGGCGAGCTGCAGTGGATGGCGAAGACGTCGTTGGCGATGGCTTCGCCGCCCTGGTCGAAGCGGTAGATGCGCGACGTATCGCGGTCCACATCGTAGCGTACGGCCCCTTCGCCGCGGTTTCCGAACCAGATGGTCCGCTCGTCCTCGGGACAGAGTGCGAAGAAGAAGTTCTTGATCTCCAGCACGTCGTTGAAATGGAGCTTCGTGCAGTCGCGGATCGTGGGGTAGGGTCCTTCGCCGCCGAGCACGAGGCGGAAGACGCCGCAGCCCACCGTGGCCACCCACAGCGTGTCGGGCGAGCTCTCGTAGAGGGCGTGGACGTATTTCAGTTCGTCGGGCGTGCGGAGCGTGTGCAGCGAGCGGTCGCGGTAGGAGTAGTAGTTCAGCCCCGATCCCTCGGAGCCGATCCAGAGCAGGTCGCGCCGGCTCCCGGCGAAGACGTAGACCGAGTTGTCGATCAGCGGACTGTTGCGGGTGGTGATCTGCGAGGTGTGTCCGGTGCCGAACCGTTTGCGGGCATGGAACTCCTCGATGCGGAGGATGCCCTCGCCCTTGGTGCCGATCCAGAGCGTCCCTTCGCGGTCGCAATGGATGGCCCGGACGGGTTTCGAGAGGTTGTAGGGCAGGATTGAAAAGGGAATCGAGCGGAACGAGTGGGCGTTGCGCGTACGCTGGAAGAGCCCCTGTCCGTCGGTGCCGATCCAGACGATCTCCTGCCGGCTGTCGCGCAGCAGCGAGAAGACGCCGCAATCGATGTTGATGTGTTCGGAGATGAACTTCTCTCGCTGTTCGGGGGTGGTGCGCAGGCGGATGACGCCGTTGGTCTGGAACGAGACGATGTAGTCCCGGCCGTCGCGGATGATGCTCGACACGCTGCCCATCTCGGCGATCTCGTCGTGCATCTGCTTGAGATAGACCGACTGGCGTGCGTCGGGAAGGAATTCGTAGAGCGTTCCGCCGTCATCGATGTAGTAGATGCGGCCGCAGTCGGTGAAGGCGTATTCGGGAAGTCCGGGTGTCGGGATCCTTTCGGGGCGTCCGAAGCGGAGTGCGCTGTCGCCCGTGGCGAAATGGGTCGGGATGCGGAAGATGCCCTGGCGGGAGAGCAGCCAGAGGTTGTCCTCCGTGTCGAATTGCAGGGCGAGCAGTTCCTCGTAGCGGACGCCGGCGGGCATGCCGACCCGCACGAAACGGTGCTGCACGGGATCGTAGGCGTTGCACTGCTCTTCGGGCGAGAAGACGACGATCTCGTCGCTGCGGCGCGTCACGATATGGTAGAGGCCCTGGAAGTCGGGATGCCGTTCGACCCGTTTGGTGTCGGGATCGAACAGGTCGAGGCCGTAGTTGGTGCGGAGCCAGAAGAGCGAGTCGGTCGTCACGGCGATCTCCTCGATGAGGTTTCCCGAGAGTGGCTCGTTGCCGCTCCAGTCGTTCGGGTAGAGGCGCATCCGTTCGCCGTCCCACATGTTCAGCCCGTCGCAGGTCCCGACCCAGACGTATCCGTGGCGGTCTTGTGCCAGCGAGAGGATGGCGTTGTTCGAGATGCCCTCGCGGCTTGAAATCTGACGGAGGTTGTCGGCTGCGGCTGCGGCCGCCGACAACAGCAGACAGGCGGAGAGCAGGATTTTCCGTGTCATGTGCAGAGGTGTTGGTTCGTGTTGGTTCCGGATAGTGCAAAAATATGAATTTTTACCCGAAAAACGGACAAATACCCGCGAAAATGGTCCTGAATTCAGACTCGATGATCCGGCCGTCTGCTCCGGTTTTGTCTGTTTGACCCTCTTGCAATGCCTTTTTATGTCTCCAGGATGTCCAATCGGCGGGTTTGGCATAAAAACATACTATTTCTTCATGGATACGGACTGCGGTTTCTCCGGGGTTTCCTACTTTTGTTCTCGCAAAACCTGAAACAGACAAACAACCTGATATGAAGAAAATCCTTCTGTTGTCGCTGGCACTCTTCTGCGCCGCGACGCTCCCGGCTCAGGAGAACCGGGACTGGGCACAGTACGGACGCTACGAGCGTCAGAACGCCGAACTGGCGGGGCAACCCGTCGAGGCGGTCTTCATGGGCAATTCGATCACCGACAACTGGGCTTCGATCGACTCTGAATTCTTTACCCGGAACCACTTTGTGGGTCGCGGCATCAGCGGCCAGACGACGCTCGAGATGCTGGCCCGTTTCCGCCGCGACGTGATCGACCTCCATCCGCGTGCGGTGGTGATCCTGGCCGGCATCAACGACATTGCGCAGAACCAGGGTCCGATTTCGCTTGAGAATACCTTCGGAAACATCGTGTCGATGTGCGAGCTGGCCGAGCACAACGGCATCCGCGTGGTGCTCTGCTCCGTGCTGCCGTGCGACCGTTTCTCGTGGCGGCCCGGGATCGCGCCGGCCGAGAAGGTCCGCGCGCTCAATGCCCTGCTCAGGGAGTATGCCGCCCGACAGGGAATCGTCTACGTCGATTACCATACGTCCTTCGATAACGGACAGGGCGGCCTCGACGCACGCTTTTCGGAGGACGGATGCCATCCGACCCTCTACGGCTACACGCTCATGGAACCGATGGTGGTCAAGGGGATCAACAAGGCGCTCCGCACGCGCAAGGAGCGCTATACGACGCCGACCCCTGCCTTGTAGCAAACCGGACATAATCCCAATATCCCATAGAACCGATGAAACAATCTCTATTTCTGGCTGCGGCTGCGACCTGCCTGCTGGCGGCCTGCAACGGTACGGCCACGCAGGATGCCGTCTGTGAACTGGAGCGCGCAAAGGCGACGCTCGACACGATCTACGCCCGCTACGGGGTTCCCGAAAACTGCCTGCTGCGTGAGAACCACCCGTTCAACGCCGATTACAAGGCCGGTTACCTGGCCTCGGAGGATCAGGCCCGTCCGAATCCCTATTCCTATCTGTGGCCCTTCTCGGGCACGCTGTCGGCCGCGAGCGCCATTCTCGAGTCGGATCCCTCGTACCGTACGGTAGTCGATGAGCGGGTGCTGCCCGGACTGGCCGAGTACCTCGATACGGTGCGCATGCCTGCGGCCTACTCCTCCTACATCCATTCGGCCCCGGCATCGGACCGCTTCTACGACGACAATGTCTGGCTGGGCATCGACTTCTGCGACCTCTACGCCACCACGGGTGACGAGCGGTACCTCGAAAGCGCGCGGATGATCTGGCGCTTCATCGAGAGCGGCATGGACGACGTGCTGGGCGGCGGCATCTACTGGTGCGAGCAGAAGAAGCATTCGAAAAACACCTGCTCGAACGCTCCGGGCACGGTCTATGCGCTCAAGCTCTATGCCGCGACGAAGGACCCGCACTTCCTCGAGCAGGGCAAGGCACTCTATGCGTGGACGCGCGAGCGGCTGGAGGATGCCACCGACGGACTCTATTTCGACAACGTGTCGCTCGACGGCAACATCTCCCGGGCGAAGTACGCCTACAACAGCGGACAGATGGTCCAGGCCGGCGTGCTGCTCTACAAGGCTACGGGCGAAGAGCACTTCCTGAAAGAGGCGCAGCGTACGGCGGCGGCCTGCTACGACTTCTTCTTCGAGGAGTTCACGCCCGAGGGCGGCGAGGCGTTCCGCATCCTCCGCAAGGGCAACGTCTGGTTCTCGGCCGTGATGGTGCGCGGTCTGATCGAACTTTACGGCGTGGACGGCAACGCAACCTATGTCGATGCCGTGCGCCGGAGTCTCGACTATGCGTGGGACCATGCACGTGACGAATACGGGCTCTTCGAGACCGACTTCACGGGTGCCGACCGCCAGTCGGAGAAGTGGCTGCTGACGCAGGCGGCGATGGTGGAGATGTATGCCCGCATCCACCGCCTCGGACTGACGGCCGGCAAGTGACGGACAGAAACCAAGAAAACCGATAAAAACCAAAAAGCAAAACGATGACGAAAACCGATTTTTCCCGGATTTGCATGGCAGCCGCCGCGCTGCTTGCCGCCGGAACCGTAACGGCTTCGGAGCCGGCCCCCCGCCGCATGGCGGAGTGCACGCAGGTTATGATGGAGGCCGACAATACGCGGGTGGCCCGTCCTGCGGCGAAGAAGTATGCCAAGACAAACCGTCCGGCCAAGGGCGACCGTCTCTTTACGTCGAAGGCCGTCGAGGCCGAGATCGCCCGCGTGAAGAGCGTGCTGACCAACGCCCGCCTGGCGTGGATGTTCGAGAACTGCTTCCCGAACACGCTCGACACGACCGTGCGCTGGACGCGCAAGGACGAGAACGGCAAGGACGACTCGATGGTCTACACGGGTGACATCCATGCCATGTGGCTCCGAGACTCGGGCGCCCAGGTGTGGCCCTACGTGCAGCTGGCCAACAAGGACGAGGAGCTGCGCCGCATGATCGCCGGCGTGATCCGCCGTCAGTTCAAGTGCATCGAGCTGGATCCCTACGCCAACGCCTTCCTCGACCCCGAGGACCCGAATCCCGACCACCAGTGGATGAGCGACCAGACCGACATGCGCCCCGAACTTCACGAGCGCAAGTGGGAGATCGACTCGCTCTGCTACCCGATCCGTCTGGCCTACGAGTACTGGAAGGTGACCGGTGACACGTCGATCTTCGATGAACACTGGATGGCCGCCATCGAGAACATCCTCCGCACGTTCCGCGAGCAGCAGCGCAAGGAGGGCGTGGGCCCCTACACCTTCCTGCGCGTGACCGACCGACAGCTCGATACGGTCTGCAACGCCGGCAAGGGCAACCCGGTGAACCCCGTGGGTCTGATCGCCTCGGTGTTCCGTCCGTCGGACGACGCCACGACCTTCCTGTTCCTTGTGCCGTCGAACTTCTTCGCCGTGACGTCGCTGCGCAAGGCCGCCGAGATCCTGACGGAGGTGAGCGGCAAGCCCGAGATGGCCGCCGAGTGCACGGCCCTGGCCGACGAGGTGGAGACCGCGCTCAAGAAGTACGCCACCTACAACCACCCCGAGTTCGGTACGATCTACGCCTTCGAGGTGGACGGCTTCGGTAACCGTTTCCTGATGGACGATGCCAACGTTCCGAGTCTGCTGGCCATGCCCTACCTGGGCGATGTGGATGTCAATGACCCGATCTACCAGAATACGCGCCGCTTCGTGTGGAGCGAGTCGAACCCCTACTTCTTCCGCGGTACGGCGGGCGAGGGTATCGGCGGCCCGCATGTGGGTTACGACATGGCCTGGCCCATGAGTATCATGATGAAGGCCTTCACGTCGCAGGACGATGCCGAGATCAAGCGCTGCATCGAGATGCTCATGACGACCGATGCCGGCACGGGCTTCATGCATGAGTCGTTCAATGTCAATGATCCTGCTGATTTCACCCGCGCCTGGTTCGCCTGGCAGAACACGCTCTTCGGCGAGCTGATCCTCAAACTGGTGAACGAAGGCAAGGTCGATCTGCTGAATTCGATCGAGATCGAGTAGCCTGCCTCGATACGGGGGCCGCGGCATCGGCTGCGGCCCCCTTTTTCATACAACCGAAAAACGATATTCCGAAGATGAAGAGACTTGTTTGGATGCTGGTCTGTACGCTGACCCTCTGCGGCGCGGTGCAGGCCCGGGAGCTTGAACTGACTTCGCCCGACGGCTCGCTGCATTTGGCCGTACATGTCGGTGAGCGGATCGGCTGTACGCTGCAGTCGGGCGGGCGGACGCTCATTACCGATTGGGAGGCGGCCCTCTCTCTGGCCGACCGCACGCTGGGCGTGAACCCCCGGCTGCGCCGCGTGAAACGCTCCTCCGTAGATGAACTGCTTCCGCGGACGAATCCCACGAAGGGAACCGAGGTCCGCAACCGCTACAACGGGCTGCGGCTCGAATTCGCTGACGATTATGCCCTGGAGTTCCGCCTGTTCGACGATGGCGCGGCCTACCGTTTCGTCACCTCGCTGCCGGGCGAGATCGAGGTCCGGGACGAGCGCTGCCGCATCGGCCTGGAGCCGGGTGCCGAGGCGTGGGTCTCCTCCGTCGGCGGTTTCCGCACGATGTATGAGGAGCCCTACACGCGGGTGTCACTCTCCGAGGCGGACGATGCGGATCGGATGACCTACCTGCCGGTGCTGGCCTCGCTCGGCGGGGATTTCAAGGTGCTGCTGGCCGAGGCCGACGTGCGCGATTACCCCTGCATGTTCCTCCACCGCGACGGACAGGGGGCCTTCGAGGCCCGTTTCCCGCGTGTGCCGGCCGAGTACGGCCCGGATGGCGACCGGAGTCTGAAGATCCGTTCCGAGGAACCTTTCATCGCTCGCACGCAGGGTACGCGGAGTTTCCCGTGGCGTCTGGCCGTGGTGGCCGACGAGGATGCCGACCTGGTACGCAACGAGCTGGTATGGCTGCTCTCCGAACCGGCTGCCGCGGAGGACTGGAGCTGGGTGAAGCCCGGGCAGGTGAGCTGGGACTGGTGGAACGGCATGCGCCTGACGGGTGTCGATTTCCGGGCCGGCCGCAACACCGAGTCGTACCGCTACTACATCGACTTTGCCGCCCGTTACGGCATACCTTATATTATCATGGACGAGGGGTGGTCGGCCTCGACGACCGATGTCTTCCATCCCAATCCGGAACTCGACCTCAAGGAGCTGATCGCCTACGGCCGGGAGCGCAACGTGCGGATCATCCTCTGGTTCACGTGGCTTTCGGTCGAGCAGGAGATGGAACGCCTGTTCGCGACGCTCGAGGAGTGGGGTGTCGCCGGTATGAAGATCGACTTCATGGACCGCAGCGACCAGTGGATGGTCGGTTTCTATGAGCGGGTGGCCCGGTGTGCCGCCGAACATCACCTGCTGGTGGACATGCACGGATCCTATACCCCGAAGGGACTTTACCGCACCTATCCGAACCTGCTCACTTACGAAGGGGTGCTGGGTCTCGAGCAGGGCGGCCGCTGCCGCCCCGAGAACAGCAATCTGCTGCCCTTCATCCGCAATGCCGTCGGACCGATGGATTTCACGCCCGGGTCGATGTTCTCGTCGCAACCCGAGGAGAACCGCTCGACGGGAGCCAATCCGATGGGCTCGGGAACACGGGCCTACCAGATGGCGCTCTACGTCGTTTTCGAAAGCCCGCTTCAGATGCTTGCCGACAATCCGGTGCTCTATGAGCGTGAACATCCCTGCACGGAGTTCATCGCCTCGGTACCCACGACGTGGGACGAGCTGCGCGTGCTGCATGCCGTAGCGGGAGAGCAGCTGGTCGTGGCGCGCCGCAAGGGCGACCGTTGGTACATCGGCGGCATTACGGCCGACAAACCTTTCGAGATGAGCCTCAGCCTCGACTTCCTGCCCGCCGGACGACCGTTCCGGATGACCTCGTTCGAGGACGGTGTGAATGCCGACCTGCAGGCCATGGACTACCGGCGCCGGGTCCGTCAGGTCGATGCTTCGGAGCGGATCGACATCCGCATGACCCGCAACGGAGGCTGGGCTGCCGTGATCGAATAGCCGCTCTTCTGTCCCGACGGTCCGAAACCGCGATGCTGGTGCCGTCCCTCGCTGCGGGGGACGGCGCATTTTGCGCTTTTCCGAAATCTTCGTACCTTTATCCGGCTTTATCTCTTGAATCCAGTCTTTCCCGATGAACCGTATCCGACGATTGCTTCTTTTCGTGTTGTCGTTTCTGTCGCTCCTGCCCGCCGATGCGGGCGTCACGACGGGACGTAAGCTTGTGGCCTCGAGCATGCAGCTTGCGAACAATGCCGTGCTGGCAATGTATCAGGATGAGATGGGCAACATGTGGGTCGGCACCTACGACGGCCTGCATCTTTACGACGGCAAGGAGACGTTCGTCTACCGCATGGAACTCGATAACGACCTTTCGCTGTCGAGTAACATCATACTGCGGATCGTCCCGGCCGAACCGGGATACTTGTGGATTGCTACTTCGTTGGGAGTCAATAAGTTTTCGCTTGACGAGCGGCGCGTGACCGAGAGTTACATGATGGAGGCCGTCGAGGCGGACAACATCGTCTCGGACGGGGAAGGCAATACGCTGCTCTTTTCCGGTGACGGGTTCGTTGCCTGTTATCGTCCCGGCGGCGGGGCGTTTGTCGAAATACCGATGTCTGGAGTCCGCAAGGCTGATGTGGTCGCCGTCTGGGCCGAATCGGTCGGCTCGTTCGCGATGCTTGCGCGAGACGGAATGCTGACCCGCTATCGGATGGAATCGACCGGGGCTGTCCATTTGGTGCAAGAATCCGCAAAGCGGATTTCGGAAACTCCGGTTCGGAAGGGCTCTTGGGCCGGTGGTGAGCTCTGTTTTGTCGATGATGCGGGGCTGTTGCGGTGTTATGACTGCCGCAAGGAGACGGCGGTTTGTCTCTCCGACCTTTCGACTCTCGGAGAGCGGGGGCTGACCGCATCGGCCGTCCGGTCCTTTGGTTCCTATATTTATGTCGGTTTTTTCGGCGGCGGACTGGGCCGTGTGCCCCGTGCGGGAGGTCCATGCGAGATGATCGCTCCCGACTACCGGGTTTTCTGCCTCTGGCCCGACCGTTATCAGGATATCCTTTGGGTAGGAACCGATGGTTACGGCGCTTTCATGTATTGCGACAAACAGGCCTCTTTTACGACGTTGCTCATGTCCGATCTGCCAGAGAAGGTGTTCAACCCCGTGCGGGCTCTCCACACGGACCGCGAAGGCTCGCTCTGGATCGGAACGAAGGGCGGCGGCGTGATCCGTATCCGCGACTATGCGGCTTGCGGTGCGGCGGGGCGTCACTTGCGTGATTTTGCAGCGTCCGTCACGCGGTTCGACACCCGCAACGGGCTTTCGAGCAACGAGGTCTTCGCATTCTGTCCCGGAGAGGGCTGCGATCTGTTGTGGATCGGGTCGTCAGGTCCCGGAATTTCCTGTTATGATTACCGCGAGGGCCGGATCCGGACGCTTCATGCTCCGGAAGGGATGCCCGAAATCAGACACGTGCACGAGATTTGCCAGACCGATTCCTCGACTCTCTTCGTGGCAAGCGATACCGAGGCTTTGATCGAATTGACACTCGGTTCGGAAGACCGGCCCGTCATCCGTTCGATGCGTCGCTACCGGTTCCGCATGGGAAGCCGCGACTGCAACGGGTTTTACGCGATGATCCGCGAGAGCGATTCGACCCTGCTGCTCGGTTTGCGCGGCGGTTACGGACTGGTACGTTTCAACATCCGTACGAAGGACTATGATTTCGTGGACATGCAACGCCTGCAGCGTCGGGCTTTGGGTGATCTGCTGAGCCTGTGCCGCAGCCGCAGTTCGGGACTCTATTGCGGAACCAGCTCGGGACTGATCCATCTGACCCCCGGAGGCGACATCCGGCAGTTCGATCGGCGCAGCGGAATTGCCAACGACATGGTCCACGGCGTTTTGGAGGATGCATGCGGCTGTATCTGGCTCAGCACGAACAAGGGTCTTACACAGTACAACCCCCGAACGGACTTCTTCCACAACTATGCGGCGGCGGATCTCGATGTGACGGAGTTTTGCGACGATGCCTATTGGAAGTGCCCCTACACGGGGCGTCTGTTCTTCGGCGGCGTGAACGGGGTCGTATGGATCGATCCGTTGTTGGAACCGCAGGCTGATTACCAGCCTCCGTTGCAGTTTATCGGGGTGGAGTTTCCCGACGGCACCTCTCTTCCGATTCCGCGCCGCGGTACGTCGTCCGATCTTCCTCCCGTGCGCATCGGCCCGGGTATCGCCGCGTTCACCGTGTCGTTCGTGGCGGTCGATTACCTGAACGGTGAGAATTTCGAGTATTCGTACCGTCTTGGCGGCGACGGGAGCAGTTGGATTGAATTGCAGAAGACCAACCGTGTGACCTTCACCGATCCGGCCCCGGGTACCTACAGGCTCGATGTACGTTACAAAAGCCATGTCCTGGATGCTGCCGATGCGGTCTATTCGCTGCCGATCGTCGTTCTGCCTCCGTGGTACGGCACGACCGTGGCCCGGGTGATCTACCTGCTTCTGGCCGTCGGTTGTGTGATGCTTGTAATCGCGGCCGTGCGTAGACACTACCGGCGTCAGCAACAACGGATTGTCAGACGGGTCGAAGAGGAGGCGCGCGAAAAGCTCACTGAAGCGCGGGTGAACTTCTTCGTCAATATCTCGCATGAACTATGCACGCCGCTGACACTCATCAATGGCATGAACGAGCGCATTGCCGGGGCCGTCCATGATCCCGAACTGCTCAAATATACCGAGGTGATGCGTGAGAATGTTCGCAGCCTGAACGACCTGATCCAGGAGATTCTCGACTTCCGCAAGATCGAGGAGGCGGGATTCGGACGGGTCCGGATCTTCCCGGTGGATATTGTCGGCCTGCTTTCGCCGCAGGTGCGGTCATTCGCCGATGCGGTTGCCCGCAACGGTATCGAACTGTTGCTGGAGGTGTCGCCCGGACTGGTGTGGAATACCGACGCCTCGTTCCTGAAGAAGATTGTGCTCAACCTGCTATCGAATGCCATGAAATACACGCCCCGCAACGGCCGTATCCGGATAACGGCCGTTGTGGAGAATGGAGCCTTCCTGCTGCGGGTGTGGAATTCGGGACGTGGCATCGAACCCGAACGGCTTGCCCATGTGTTCGACCGTTACCGGATTCTGGACAGCATGGACCGCAACATGTATACCGACTCGGCGTCGCGGAACGGTCTGGGCCTTTTCATCTGCCACGGTCTGGTGCAGGCGCTCGAGGGCGAAATCTCGGTACGCAGCGAGGTGGGTTCGTTCACCGAGTTCTCCGTGCGGCTTCCATATCGGGAGGCGGCAGAGGAGCCCGTGGCAGTCGAGGAGACTGCATCTGCAACAGAACCGGTTGCCGGGCTTACCGCCGTGCGCCGTGATGACAAGGCCTCCGTATTGGTTGTCGATGACAACCGCGATATCCTCTGGCTGATTGAATCCGCGCTTTCGGCCGACTATCGCGTCCGCTCGTGCAGCAGCGTCGATGAGGCGCTCGCCGCACTTGGCGAGATGACCCCCGACCTGATCGTGACCGACATCGTGATGGCCGGTCACGACGGTCTTGATCTGATCGCGCGGGTGCGCGGCGACCGTTTCCTGCGCAGCGTGCCGATCATCGTCGTTTCGGCCAAGGTGACCGAGGGTGAACAGATCGAGGGGCTGGAGGCCGGGGCCGACGCCTATTTGACCAAACCCTTCTCGGTTCAGGTGCTCGGTGCGACGGTCGCGCGGCTGATTTCCAGCCGGCGGATGCTCAAGGAGTACTACAACGCTCCCGAAAGCGCCTATACGGTGGTCGAGGGGCAGGCGATGCACCGCACCGACAAAGAGTTCATGGATGCGGTCGTCGGCGCCGTTTGCGAGCATCTCGAACGTGAGGATCTGCGGATCGAGCTGATCGCCGAGCAGCTCGGATTTACGCCTCGGGCCTTTTCGCGCAAGTTCAAGAAGGTTTCGGGGCGCACTCCCAGCGAGTTCATCAAGGAGGTGCGCTTCGAGCAGGCAGCCCGGCTGCTGAAGACCACTACGCTGACGGTCCAGGAGGTTATGTATCGGGTCGGCATCTCGAACAAATCCTATTTCTACCGCGGGTTCCAACTCAAATATGGCGTCAAACCCAAAGAGTACCGCCAGCAGCCATAGGAGATTTCCGGATTGCAACCTTTAGGGAAAAGGTATCCTGATTTGCATAAAAAGGGTCCGAAAGGGCCATTTGCAGATCAGGATACCTTTTTTGTCTGGCCGATCCCGGTATTCGGACAAAGGTTCCTTAAACTTGCATCAACCCGAAACGAACCTTAATAATATCTGTCTCTTATACACATCTCCGAGCCCACGAGACAAGAGGCAATCT
>ENA-OZDJ01000058-OZDJ01000058.1-human-gut-metagenome-genome-assembly--contig:-NODE-58-length-22798-cov-8.592930_pt1 | contig 22798 bp, 19 predicted proteins | sample MGYA00245058_ERZ653589 | MGnify/ENA primary metagenome ERZ653589 (study PRJEB26926, sample SAMN06165123) | human gut metagenome | biome: ENVO:00009003; feature: ENVO:2100002; material: ENVO:00002003... | reverse complement strand
AGCCAAAATTCATTCCAGATTGCCTGCGGCAATAGAATTTTGGCTTGTATGTCTCAGAATTTTGGCACATTCATGCAAAAATACCTCGCGGGATAGCGGTGTGTGAACAGTAACATTATACTATCTCTCTCTCCAAAAGTACAGTTATTCATACACTCTTTTGCTGCCGGATATATTACCAGGGTTACTGTTCACTCTGTTCTCAGTAACAAATGAATGACAGTGTATATATTTTTATATTTCTGCCATAATACATATCACAGATATATCTGTCCGGTGCTTCACAATAACAGACTGCCGGACAGTTACCCGAAAACTTCTTTTGTTGTCGGCAGGATCGGAGGCACTTATGTTAGAGCAGATTTTTCTCGGATTTACAGGACTATGTTCCGGTTTTATTATTGCCGGAGGACTAACCGGTCTTATGATCGGCCTTTCTATTATTCCCAGATATGCAGGAATTACCCACACAGCAGATCATATATTGCTGTACGAAGACATCACATTCTGGGGAACCGAACTTGGAAACCTGTTCTTTCTTTTTCACTGGAATATCCGGTTCGGCACCCCGTTTCTGATTCTGTACGGGCTCTTTTCAGGGATTTTCCTTGGTGGATGGATCATGGCCCTGGCAGAGATGGCAGATATTTTCCCTATCTTTGCCAGAAGAAGCAGATTCCAGAGAGGTCTTTCTTTTACAATCCTGTGCATAGCCGCCGGCAAAACTGTCGGGGCACTGATTTACTATTATAACGGATGGCTGCCATAATTTCCAGCTAATCTTTAACATCAGTGCCAAAAAAGCAGCAATCGATTACTCTTTACTCCGTTCTCAGTAACCTGGTGTGCCAAAATTCCGGATTTTCAATCAGAAAGGTTTTATATTATGTCAGACAATAATCTCAGTCAGAAAAAACAGAAACAATATGAAGAATACGTAAAAGCAGTCACTCCTGTCCACAGCCTGCCACTGAATATGTGCAAAGCATTTTTCACAGGCGGAGTCATCTGTGTTGTTGGACAGGTCATCTTAAATTACGCAGATAACCTTGGGCTGGACAAAGATACCGCCGGCTCCTGGTGTTCCCTTATCCTGATCCTTTTCAGTGTGATCCTCACAGGATGTAATCTTTATTCCAAAATCGGCAGATTCGGCGGTGCCGGAAGCCTTGTCCCGATCACCGGTTTTGCCAATTCCGTAGCTTCCTCTGCGATCGAATATAAGGCAGAAGGACAGGTATTCGGCATCGGATGCAAAATATTTACGATCGCAGGACCCGTAATTCTTTATGGAATCCTGAGTTCATGGATTCTCGGTGTGATTTATTATCTTTTTACAATGATCCCGTAACTATTCAGCATCCATATCCTGAGAGGTGTTTTTGCATAAGAATCATACAATTATACAAGGAGGTTTCCTATGAACAGACAAATGACCTGCGGTACATCCAGCATTTCATTTCAAAATCCTGTCTTTGTTCAGAGCTGTGCTTCTGTTGTCAGCCGGAAAGAAGGGGAAGGGCCATTGGGCGCATACTTTGATACCATATGTGAAGATCCCATGTTTGGAACAGATACCTGGGAAGCTGCAGAAAGCACTCTGCAAAAACAGGCCGCTCTGCTGGCAATCAAAAAAAACGGCCTCACCTGTTCTGATATACAGCTTCTTTTTGCAGGCGACCTGCTGGCTCAGACATCAGCCTCTTCTTTCGGAACCGCTGATCTGAAAATTCCTTTTTACGGTCTTTTCGGAGCATGCTCCACTATGGGAGAATCTCTTTCCCTTGGTTCAATGTGTATCGACGGCGGGTACGGAAAATATATCCTCTGTGCAACTTCCAGCCACTTTGCCAGCGCAGAAAAAGAATTTCGTTTTCCCCTGGGATATGGAAATCAAAGGCCCTTATCTGCTACCTGGACAGTCACCGGTGCCGGAGCCTGTATACTTGGATATGAACCGCCACCACGCCCGGACAACAAAACACTAAACACACTCCGTAACCGCAATATCTGTGCAGTTATAACAGGAATCACCACCGGAAGACTGATTGACTTTGGGTTCAGGGATTCCCTCAATATGGGAGCTTGCATGGCTCCTGCTGCCTGCGACACCATAGCCCGAAATCTTCAGGATTTTCACCGAAAACCATCCGATTATGATGCCATCTTCACCGGTGACCTGGGAATGGTAGGACAGAAAATCCTTTTCGACCTTCTATCAGAAAAAGGATTTGATATCTCATCTGTCCATCAGGACTGCGGTATGCTGATCTATGATCCTCAGACTCAGGATACACATTCCGGCGGCAGTGGATGCGGATGTGCCGCCTCTGTTCTGGCAGGCTATATTCTTCCGGGTATTATACAGAAAAAATGGAAAAGGATTCTCTTTGTTCCCACAGGTGCCCTTCTGTCAAAGGTAAGCTTCAACGAGGGAGATCCTATTCCCGGTATCGCACACGCTGTTGTAATAGAACAGTACAGGGTTCCGGATATGATGTAGATACAGAAATTTTTTCAGGAGGAAAAATACATGGACTATTTTAATGCATTCTGGACAGGCGGACTGATCTGTGCCCTGGTACAGATTCTTCTGGACAGAACAAAGCTTATGCCCGGACGGATCATGGTACTTCTGGTATGTACAGGTTCTGTTTTAAGCGCTGTCGGGATCTATCAGCCATTTGCAGAATTTGCCGGAGCAGGTGCTTCTGTTCCACTGCTTGGTTTTGGCAATATCCTGTGGAAAGGAATGAAAGAATCCATTGACAAAAACGGACTGATCGGGCTCTTTATGGGAGGCTTTACCGCCTGCGCGGTGGGAGTCTCCGCAGCACTGATCTTCTCTTATCTTGCAAGCCTGATCTTTAAGCCCAAAATGAAAGGATAACATACCATGAGTGATACTCTCTATTTACAGTTAGATCAGAATATCCAGATAAACCATCCACACATTTATCTGCAGGACATTGCAAAACTTTCCTGCAGCAACAGTAAAATCCTGAACCGACTCCGGGTGATGCCAGTTATAAATCTTGATCCGGATAAACCAGGACGTTATGTAATGTCTGTCATGGATCTGATCTCCGAAATCAAAAAAAAAGAACCCGACCTTGAAATCAGTAATATTGGAGAAGCCGACTTTATCATCACTTTTAAAAACAAACCCGGTCCCGGACTTGTCTGGCAGTGGTGCAAGATTATTTTCGTCGGTCTTGCCGCCTTTTTCGGTGCAGGTTTCTCTATCATGACATTTAATAACGATGTAGATGTCGGTGGTCTCTTCTCACAGATCTATACCCAGGTCACAGGACAGACCTCCGGTCATTTTACTGTTCTTGAGATCACTTATTCCATAGGAATCGGACTTGGGGTACTTTTCTTCTTCAATCATTTCGGTCATATGAAAATAACAGATGATCCAACACCTATGCAGATACAGATGCGTCTGTACGAGGAAAATGTTAATAAAACTCTTATCAAAGACATTGACCGTACTTCCGAAAAGTGATATACTTCGATAGCCGAGTGTTCGAAACCTTCCACTCGTAAAACAAATACTAAAGGAGATAATCAAATATGAAAAACAAAGGTACTCAGTTTCTGACAGAAGCAGCAGTGATCGGAGCCATTTATGTGGTTCTGACTCTTTTATTCGCACCACTCAGCTATGGCGAAATTCAGATTCGCTTTTCGGAAGCACTGACCATCCTGCCATTCTTTACACCGGCTGCGATTCCGGGGTTATTTGTGGGATGTATCATTGCCAATCTCTTTGGCGGTGCCATTCCTGTAGACATTATTTTCGGAAGCATCGCAACACTGATCGGAGCAGTATTTACTTACAGACTCCGCAGCTGCAACCGTTTTCTTGCGCCGATCCCGCCGATTGTTTCCAATGCAGTCATCGTGCCATTCGTACTTCACTTCGGATACGGAGTAAATCTTCCGATTCCGCTTATGATGCTTACCGTAGGTATCGGAGAAGTAGTTTCCTGTGGTGTAGTAGGACTGATTCTTCAGACAGCCCTTCTGAAATACAAAAATGTGATCTTCAGATCACAGAGAACTGTATAACTTACGATATATAACAATAAAGATATTATAGCAAAAAGAGTGTGCAATATTATAGTAATCCGCACACTCTTTTTGTTACTGTTCACTCCGTTCACAGTAACCTCTTTTTTATTTACCTCTTCAGAGAATACTCCACCTTCTACAAGCGGTGAGTTAATTACTCCCATCTGCTTATACCTGCTTTTTAAGTTCCTTCAGAATCCGCTTTTCCATCCTGGACACTTGGACCTGGGAAATTCCCATCTCTGCCGCAATCTCCGTCTGCGTCATATCCTTAAAATATCTCATACCGATCAGCTGACGTTCTCTTGCATCCAGTTTTTTCAGGATTTCATCCAGAAAAATCCTGTTCAGTGCTGCATCCTGTCCATTTTCTTTTTCCTGGAGCCTGTCCATAAGCGAAATATCATTTCCATCTCCCTGATAGATAATTTTGTGCAAAGATTCCACTTCAGCTCCTGATTCCATCGACATCACCACTTCATCTACTGAAAGTTCTGTCGCTTTCGCAACTTCCTCCAGTATCGGTTCACGTCCCAGTTCTTTTTCCAGTGCTTCTCTCGCAGAATAAATTCTGGCACAGTTCTCTTTCAGGTTTCTGCTCACCTTAAGCATCCCGTCATCCCTCAGATAGCGTCTGATTTCACCTATGATCATGGGAACAGCATAAGTTGAAAACTTCACATCGTACGAAATATCAAAACGATCTATGGCTTTCAGTAGCCCAATGCTTCCTATCTGCACGATATCTTCCATTTCCACACTGCGCCCTGCAAATCTTTTCGCCATGCTGTACACAAGTCCTGCGTTTTCTTTAAATACAGTATCTCTTGCTTCTTTATCCCCCTGTTGTGACTTCATGATCAGAGCAAGAGTATGGTCCATTCCTACCTCCCGATCGTCTTTTTCATATGGACAACTGTTCCATATCCCACCTGTGATTCTACTGTTACCTCATCCATAAACGCTTCCATAAATGTAAATCCCATCCCGGAACGATCCTTCTCCGGCTTTGTTGTAAAAAGAGGCTCCATAGCTTTTGCAACGTCTCTGATCCCCACTCCCTTATCGATTACATCAACCCATAATTTCTGCCCTTCCCTTCTGCAGAAAATCTCTATCTTCTGCACCTGGCCTTCATAAGCATGAATAATACAGTTTGTCACAGCCTCTGACACAGCAGTTTTCAGATCTGCCACTTCCTCCAGAGTAGGATTCAGCTGTGTGCAGAAAGCTGCCGCCGCAACTCTTGCCAGCCCCTCATTCTCAGGTCTGCTGTCAAAAATAATTTTCATTTCATTGGTATTTTCCATAATAGTTTTCTTCCCCCTCTCTTTAGACTTCCCCACAGATTTCGACAAATTTATATACCCCTGACAGATGCAGCAGCTTTTCAATATAGGAATTTACTCCTGTAGCCTGTATACAGTCACCGCGCATCCCCATCATCCGGTATCTCCCCATGATCAACCCTATCCCTGAACTGTCCATAAACGCTGTTCCTGAAAAATCAAATGTGATCGTTCGTATATATTTTTTCCGTATAATATCATCTGAATCTCTGCGTATCTCGTCTGTCACCATATGATCTACCTCTTTCGGTAAATGAATGATCAGGGAATTTCCCTGTATTTCAAATCTGTTCTCCATCATATCCCTCCTCACTTTTTGTCAGGCGAATGTTCGCAATCCACTTTGCAGTGTAGCTCTACATCAAATAACTGTTTATTGCTTTTCGCAGCCTCCTACTTGATTCGGTAAAAAAAGAGACACATGACTTCCATGCATCTCTTTTGTATCTTTACATCTTCTTATAATACTTCATGTCTTCTGCCACATCAAAATGAAAACCCGGTATCAGTATCCGGAATCGTCATAATCACCGGTGTCGTAACTTCCATCATCCGCCGAATCACCATCAGAATTATCGTAAGAACCATCATCATATTCCCCACTGTCATAGGAACCATCGTCATAACTTCCATCTTCCGCTGAATCTGAAGAATCATCTCCCTCTGCGCTGTCAGCACTGCCGGTTCCGTCTGCGACTTTCGCATCTGTAGTTCCTTCGATCCCGGTCGTACCTGTAGTGTTACAGATCGTATTGTAAATTCCTTTCAGATCCGCAGGCAGCAAATCCGCATAAACATTCTGTATCTTCAATGCCGCTTCATCTGTATTCTGTTGCTGCAATGCTGAGTACGCCTCGATCAGAGCCTCATAACTGCTGCTTTTTTTCTTCTCTTCCTCTATCTGTTTGGAGGCCGCCTCAACTGTGTCTCCAGATTCCTGAGCCTGACTCTGTGCCTTGGTCAGCTCAGCTCCCTGACTGGACACTGCATCACTGTATTTCATAATCTGCTGATTCGCTTCCCTGTAGATTCCCTGACGTATGGCAGGAACAGCCAGAAGATAAAACGCCAGCAATCCTGCACAAAATCCGGCAACCAGTGTAAAAAACAGCGGAATCCTTCCTTTTTCTTTATACTGAGGAATCTGGATTGCCATATCATTCTCACTGCTGTCCACAGCTTTCCTGTTTCTTTTATTCTGACGTTCCAGACGTGTGGATACTCCTGTCTGTTCGTCAATCTCTCTCAAAAAACGAAGGGTTGTTGTATTTGTTTTATCAATCCGCGCGGCTTTCCTTAACGTCTTTCTTGCCTTGTTATATTCCCCCTCTTTCATCTGCACAAGTGCCAGAAGATGGTAACCTTTGATCAGTTTTGGATTCTGTATGAGAATCTTCTTCAGCCTGATCGCAGCCATATCCTCATGACCTTCCCTGCACAGGTTTAAGGCATCATTATACTTTCTGATCGTTTCATTGATTGCCTCAAGCTTATTGGAGTTCGCCTGCAGCTTGTTAATATATTCTGATGCCAGATTTCTGGATGGCTGAAGATTCTTACTGATCACCCATTCGCTGAGTGCGGCAACCACCTCCCCTGTCTCAAAATATACCAGTCCAAGAAGATTTCTCGCCTGAATGTTATGCTTATTATAAATAAGACTCTGCTTCAGACAGTCAATCGCCCCTGAAAGATCGCGGACACTGGCTTTCTCAAGCCCCCGGTTGTAATACTGTCTGGAAAGGTAATCTACCTTTTTCTGGATCAGCACATTACATCCACATTTCGGGCAGTAATCCAGATCTTTGTCCACCAGAAATGCGCCACAATTCATACAATTCATGTGTATCTCCTTATTTTACCCGTCTGCCACTCTTGGCTTCGCGGAGAACTTCCTGAAGAATATCCAGGATATCCGTCAGTTCTCTCTCATAAATCGCACCCTCCGCATCTGCCACATCCAGACAAGGTTCAAATTTCTTCAGTTCCTCTTCATAATCTATCATTTCTTATTTCTCCTGATCACATCTTTAATCTCACCGACAAGATACAGGGAACCCACGCAGAAGAGCATTCCGTCATCCCCCTTTACTTCCAGTGCTCTACCAAAGGCTTTCTCAACATCCTCCACTACTTCCACAGAAGAAGCACCTGCTTCTGTAAAAAGCTTTGCAAATCTCTCAGCAGGAACCTGGCGATATCCGCCAACAGAGGTTACTACCACTTGACGGAACGTGATCCTGCTGCAGATCGTATGTATCATATCTGTATAATCTTTGTCATCTACTGCTGAAAAAAGCAAAGTCAGCGGACATTCTTTCTGAAAATGTTCTGCTGTCTCTACAAATTTCTCTACCCCGTCCTCATTGTGAGCACCGTCCACGATCACACCCGGAAGCACTGTTTCCATTCTTCCCTGCCAGCGTGTTCCGGCAATTCCCACATGGATCTGATCCATAGATACAGAAATCACATTCTGCAGAACCTCAATCGTCTTTAATGCAAGTGCACTGTTCATCACCTGATACTTTGCAATAAACGGAATGGAGAAAACCATATCCTTATAATACTCATTCCGAAATGCAAAATCAATTCCCGCCGAAGTATTTCTGAGCACTTCTGTATCTGATCTCTTCACTTCATAAGCAGGGCTTCCCAGTTCTTCTGCTCTGGCACGGATCACTTCTGCTGCATCCGGGTCGTTTCCGTCATAGATTACCGGTACCCCCGGCACAATGATCCCGGCCTTTTCTCCTGCGATTTTGGCAACTGTATCTCCCAGATACTGCATATGATCCAGACTGATCGATGTGATCACACAGGCAACGGGATTCTCCACAGCAGTAGTCGCATCCATTCTTCCGCCCAGTCCTGTTTCCAGAGTCACATAATCAACACCTGCCTCTGCAAAGATCACCATCCCCATCAGAAAAAGCATCTCAAAATAAGTCGGATGATAGCTACCTTCTGCAACCAGTTCATCCGCAAGTACCTTTACTTTCTCAAAGGCCTTCAGGAAAGTATCATTATCAATATTCACCTCATTGATCTGGAAGCGTTCATTGATCTCCACCAGATGAGGAGAAGTAAATAATCCGCAGGAATATCCTGCCTCTCTCAGAACAGAGGTCAGAAACGCACATGTACTTCCCTTTCCATTAGTTCCTGCCACATGGATCACCTTAAACTTATCCTGAGGATTACCAAGTCTTCTCAGACATTCCTTTGTGTGATCCAGACTGTTCTTCTTTGTAAATTTCGGAGTTTCATCAATATAAGCAACTGCTTCTTCGTAATTCATAAAAAAATTCCACCACTTATCTATAATGTATTTAGTTACTCTAACATTATATAATAGTGGTGGAAGATGTCCAGTACCAATCGTAATATTTTATCCGACAAAATTATGGATTAATTTTCATTCGTACCGGCACTTTCTGTTAATTTCCATTTATTATTTGAATAAAGTGCATAGCAGGACCGGTCATAGCTCTTGCTCAGCGGTTTTCGCGTCGAGCTGTTGCTTCGTTGGATCACCGCAAGCCTGTCGAAATCATTCAGCTCCGTACCTGTGATCATCAACGTAGTCGGATTGATATAGACCGTATCATACCATTCTCCGTTCAGCTTGATTTCACTGGACGGCGTAAATTCCGTTCCCTTAATGTAATATGTATGATCTGCCTCAGAGATACATTGAATGGAATCCAGAGTCACATCATAGATTCCCATACGCATTCTGGTACGCAGATAAGGACTTTCGCCGCTTTCCCCGTAGGAATATCTCTTTCCATAAAGGAGGTCATACTGCAGGGTTTCCAGATCCACCTGATAATTTCTGGTATTTCTTCTTGCCTGATGATAGCGGAAAACAGTTCCCTCATGGATTCCCACACGATCCATAACCTCTGCCGCCATCTGGTATGCTGCAAGATTTTCATTCTTTTTCTTAAGTCCAAAGTTATCCCACATCACATACTCTGTCTGGAACAGATACTTGTTCTTCAGGTCCTCCACAGTCAGTCCCATAGTCGGAAGGTGATCACCGTACATAACAAGGACCACATCCTCAGGATAATCTGCAAGCTTATCTGTCAGCTCTTTTACAAAATTATCCATCTCATGGATCTCATTTACGTAATATTCCCATTTATTGTTCTCTTCCTCAGTCGGTGCACCGGAAACTGTGATCTCAGGATCTTCCAGAATCTGCTCATCCGGATACGCACCATGTCCCTGTACAGAAATAGTATATACATAATCCGGTCCCTCAGTGGAGTCCAGACATTTCAGGATTTCATCTGTCAGAACCTCATCCTTTACCCAGCCATTTGGATTCTTCTCGTTCTCTCTTGCCATGTACTCTTCGGAAGTAAAAGTATCAAATCCGAGATTCGGGAAAATAGATCTTCTTCCATAGAAATTTGCCTCATTATTATGAACTGCATGGGTGGTATAACCCAGATTCTTCAGTACATAAGGTGCACTCTCACATGTAGTCTCTCTAAGAATACTCTTATAAGGATATTCCCCAGGTCCAAAATAATGCATACTCATTCCTGTAATGGATTCAAATTCCGTATTGGCAGTACCTGCACCGACAGACGGAACCTTATAATATCCTGAAGAATATTCCTTCATCAGCTTACGGAAGGTCGGAATCGGGTCTTCTGAAATATTCAGGTAATTAACCAGCGTAGGATCAAAGAATGATTCTAACTGCAAAAACAGAATATTCGGCCGCTTTTCTTCCTGCGTTTCCGGAAGATTCTTTTCCGTCTTCTCAATTCTTTTGATTTCTTTCTCAGAATAATCTCTCGGACAGCTGATTCCCGTATTAAAAATCGTAGTTGCCAGACAGTAAGGATATCCATAATCCTCATATGCAAAAGCAATATTTCCAAAGTAATTGGAAAGTACCCTCTTCTCCAGTGCCAGTTGTGTACTTCCTGCAAAAAGAGCAACAGCCAGCAAGATCAGAGGAATATTGTAGCGATATTTAATCTTTTTCTGATACTTCGGTCCTTTAATAAGCAGCATCAGCAGTAAAATAACAAGAATCCCAAACAGGATGCAGACTGCCACAACGCCTGCAACAGGCAGATATTTGTTGGCAATCTTCATTGCATCTGTGATCAGATGCAGATCCGGTCCTGTAAACGGTGTAACACGGTTGAGCAGGAGAACACCATTGATAATGGCCAGTATCAGCCAAAACAATGTCACAAGGATTCTCCAGAACACTCTCCTGTGAAACAGATAAACAATTAGTGACGAGGTAAAAATGAATGCCGCATTATATGCAAAAACCAGAGGTCTCTGTGTCATATAATTCCAGGCTTCTATAAACGAGTGACGGCAGATTGCCTCCATAACAAAATATCCCGCTGCGCTGGCAAGTACATGGAGTAAAAGGGAGATTTTGTTACAAATCTTATACAATTTCATCTAAACACTCCCTTATTTCTTAAGCTGCTCTAACTGTCCTTTAACCTTATCCATCATTTCTTTATATTTCGCAAGTTTGTCTTTCTCCGCATCCACCTTGGCAGCAGGTGCCTTGTTTACGAAGTTCGGATTATTCAGCATACCTTCACATCTTGCGATCTCTTTTGTGAGACGTTCTGTTTCTTTTGTAAGACGTTCAATCTCTTTATCTTTGTCAATCAGGTCTTCCAACGGCATATATACAACCGCATTGGAAACAACTACTGAAACTGCATCTTCACTGATTCCGTTCTTGTCTGTCTGTACCAGAATCTCTTTTGCAAATGCAAGATTTACAAAGGATTTCTTGCTGTTCTCATACATTGCTGCTGTTTCGGCATCCTTTGCCACAATATGCAGGCTTGTCTTGCGGTTATTCGGAACATTCATCTCTGTTCTGGTATTACGGATACCTCTTACAACCTCTTTGAATCCCTCGATTGCTTTCTCAGCATCCGGGAAGTTTCTCTCTTCTCTGTATACAGGCCATTCGGAGATCATAATAGACTCTTCTTCAGGAAGAAGTGTGCAGTAGATTTCCTCTGTGATAAACGGCATATACGGATGAAGAAGCTTCAGGCCTTCTGTCAGCGCTGTTCTTAATGTCCAGAGTGCATCATTTGCTGCCTTCGGATCTTCCTCTGCCTTCCACAGACGAACCTTAGCCATCTCAATATACCAGTCGCAGAGTTCATCCCACAGGAAGTCATAAACCTTCTGTACTGCAATACCAAGTTCATATTTTTCCATGTTCTCTGTAGCTTCGCGGATCACTGTATTTAAGTGAGACAGAATCCATTTATCCTCTGCACAGAGATCATTTAAGTTCTCCGGCTCTGTCACTGTCTTGCCTTCCAGGTTCATCATGATGAAACGGGAAGCATTCCAGATCTTGTTTGCGAAGTTACGGCTTGCTTCTACCTTTTCCCAGTAGAAACGCATATCATTTCCAGGTGCATTACCTGTCATCAGAGTAAGACGAAGAGCATCTGCGCCGTATTTATCAATAACTTCCAGAGGATCGATACCGTTTCCAAGAGACTTACTCATCTTACGTCCCTGGGAGTCACGTACCAGACCATGGATCAGTACATGGTGGAACGGAACCTGATCAGTCTGCTCCAGAGCAGAGAATACCATACGGATAACCCAGAAGAAGATAATGTCATATCCTGTAACAAGTACATCTGTCGGATAGAAATATTCCAGTTCCGGTGTTTTCTCCGGCCAGCCAAGTGTGGAGAATGGCCATAATGCAGAACTGAACCAGGTATCCAGTGTATCCTCATCCTGATGAAGATGTGTACATCCGCATTTCGGGCATTTCTCAGGCATTTCTCTTGCAACAACTACTTCACCGCACTCATCACAGTAATAAGCCGGGATTCTGTGTCCCCACCATAACTGTCTGGAAATACACCAGTCACGGATATTCTCAAGCCAGTGAAGATACGTCTTGTCAAAACGGGACGGAACGAATTTCAGATCTCCGTCATCCAGAGCTTTGATCGCAGCCTTTGCCATCTCGTCCATCTTTACAAACCACTGTGGCTTGATCATAGGCTCTACCGTTGTGCCGCAGCGGTCATGAGTTCCAACGCTGTGGTTGTGAGGAACTACTTTTACCAGAAGTCCAAGTTCTTCCAGATCTGCAACCATTGCCTTACGTGCTTCGTAACGATCCATACCAGCGTATTTTCCACCAAGCTCGTTGATAGTCGCATCGTCATTCATAATGTTGATCTCTTCCAGATTGTGACGGCGTCCAACCTCAAAGTCGTTAGGGTCATGGGCAGGTGTGATCTTTACACATCCTGTTCCGAATTCTTTGTCTACATATTCATCGGCGATCACCGGAATTTCTCTGTCTGTGAGAGGAAGCTTCAGCATCTTGCCGATGAGATCCTTGTAGCGCTCATCTTCCGGATTTACGGCAACAGCAGTATCACCCAGCAGGGTTTCCGGACGTGTAGTTGCAATCTCTACGAAACGTCCCTCTTCCCCTACGATCGGGTAATTAATGTGCCAGAAAAATCCGTCCTGATCCTCATGCTCAACCTCTGCATCAGAGATGGAAGTCTGGCATACAGGACACCAGTTGATGATTCTGGAACCTTTGTAGATATAGCCTTTTTCATATAATTTGATAAATACTTCCTGTACTGCTTTGGAACATCCCTCATCCATTGTGAAACGTTCTCTCTCCCAGTCTGCGGAAGCACCCAGTTTCTTTAACTGATTGATGATCTTTCCACCGTACTCCTCTTTCCATGCCCACGCATGTTTTAAGAATTCCTCACGGCCGATATCGTGTTTGTCGATACCTTCTTTTTTCAGCTTGTCGATAACCTTAACCTCTGTAGCAATTGCTGCATGATCAGTTCCCGGCTGCCATAATGCTTCATAGCCCTGCATTCTCTTGAAACGGATCAGGATATCCTGCATGGTTTCATCCAGCGCATGTCCCATGTGAAGCTGGCCGGTTACGTTTGGCGGCGGCATAACAATGGTAAACGGTTTCTTGTCCGGATTTACTTTTGCATGGAAATATCCATTGTCCATCCATTTTGTGTAAAGACGCTCTTCGATTCCCTTAGGATCGTAAGTTTTTGCAAGTTCTTTGCTCATAATGTCCTCCTAATTATATATCTGAAACTAAAGTATCTACGGATTACTCCGTTATAAAGCAGTCACCCTGACAACCAAACAAATAAGCATACTGACTTCGCTTTCCGCATCCAGCCAGATAACTGTGTCATAAACTTATTCGATAAAAAACGCCCCTCACACGCATTATACGTGCAAAGGGCGACATAGATCGCGGTACCACCTTAGTTTGTCTCTCATTCCCTTAACGCGGGATACGTGAAAACCTACCATGCGCGTATATAACTCTGATATGATTCATACACACTCACTTCAGCCTCCCGGCTCCAAAGCTACCTTCAGCACTTCTGTTCCCGGGAAACCTTCCAGCTTATAAGCTTCCCTCTCTGTGGGGCATTACCGCCTACTCCTCTTTTTCACAGCCTTTTTCTGGATTCTACTATAATGAAAAAAGGCTTTCTTGTCAAGAACGTTTCTCCGGATTTCACAAATTTATCTGGTGTCATACGTATATTTTTCCCGCATTGTCGAACAAAATTTTATCAATAATATCCTTTGCATTATTTACGGAAAGATATCCGTCCTCTATTTTTTCTCTCAGAACACTGCACAGTGAAAAACGGAATGCAAGAAGGGAGCCATAACTTTCCTCTACTGTCCATGTATCACATCCCCAGCAGATTTTATCAATCTGGGACATCTCGATCAGCTGATGCATTACACGTTTTGATGCAGTGTAGGATAAGATTGGAAGCCAGGTCAGATCCGGATACAGATTCGGATATCCGTCTACTATGGAAAAGAGATCATCTACCCATGGAAAGCCGCAATGCAGCAGTACGAATTTTGTTTCCGGATTATTTTTTATCACATTGTTCAACTGCAATATATTCGTATCTATGACTTGTCCCATTCCTGTATGGCACTGCAATGGAAGTGACACTTCCGCCGCAATTTCACATATTTTCCAGAACAAATAGTCCTGAAAACATCTGATATCCTCCTGGGTTATATCCGACTCTTGTAAACGGAATACCCTTTCAGCCTGCTCCCGCGTCACTTTTTCAAAATGAAGACTACGCTCGTAGGCCATCGCTATTTTTAAGGCCACACAGCCCTCACTCTTTTTTTGTATGATCCACTTTCTGACCCACTCCACATAATCCTGTAAATTGTCCGGTAGCTCACCGAAGTTCTCTTCCAGTGATACACCGTCATGATTGCGAAGTCCTTTTTTATAGCCCAAAAAGAACAGATCCAGTCGAAAAGCAGGCGTAAACAGTTCCGGTCTTCCATTGTCAGAGCCCGGATTCCAGTAGGTATCTACGATTACTTTTTGATACTTACACTTATTTTTCAGCACATCCATGTAAAAGTCGGGATTTTGATGCGCTTTTCTGATCTGATCTGAAATCTGATTCCAGTTCTGAGCTGTGATCGGCTCCGATATTCCATACAACTCCCCGATTGCCTTTTGAAGCCAGACAAAATAAGATTTATATCGTGTTTTTTCCAGATATGCAGTTCTGCTTTCTGCTGTTGTCCCCGGAGTTACCTGCTGCCATTGTAAATACGTATTATTTATCAGCTTATCCAGATCAAAATCCACCATCGCCTGTTCCGGCAGATGATGTGAATGCGTGTTCCTGATTTTATGATCGGATATATAGCTCATTAATTCCTGCTCTATCTGATTTGCTGTTCCCATGATAATATTCCCCTTTCTTCCTCTTATCCATTCTATCCGTTTGACTACATATTTAAAAACCACAGAAAAACAATTTCTTCTTTTCCGCAATAAAGCGACAGATCGTTTATTCCACACTTTTCAGGGATTCTACCATATCAATCTTCTTTAATTTCTGATGCATAAACAGATTTACGATCATGGAGAATCCAATTGTCAGCAGTCCGCAGTACAGGAAACTGACAGGATTAATATTTCTTCCGAACATAACCGCATCCACTTCCACAGTACGGATAATATACCTGTGCAAAAAGATTCCGAATACAGCTCCTGCCAGCACGCCGATGAGAGTAAGGATAACATTCTCCCTGTACACATAGGCAGAAACCTCAGTATCATAGAATCCCAGCACCTTCAGAGTTGCCAGTTCTCTCTGGCGCTCCGTGATATTGACATTGTTCAGATTATACAGAACCACGAAAGCAAGCATTCCCGCAGAAATGATCAGCACTACAATTACCGTATCCAATGCCCCCAGCATTCTGTGAAGCTGAGCCTCCAGACTGCTGGTATAGCTGATGCTTAATGCAGCCGGGTGCTTCAGGATTTCATTTCCCACCTCAGATTCTGATTCTTTGTACTCCTCTTTTACCGTGAACACAGTTGCAGAATAGTTCGGCTTCTCCCCGAAGGTCTGTTCATAGACATTTCCTGTCATATAAATATAATGTCCCATGTAATTCTCTGTCACTGCTGCGATCTTTGTCTCATAATTTTTTCCATTCTTTGTGATGGTCATGGTATCCCCGACTTTCAGTCCTGTCAGGGTTGCCGTCTTCTCACTGATCACTGTACCTGCATCCGTCAGCTTATACTTCTCTTTTGTCTTTCTGTCCTGAAGCGTTACATCCTTATTAAAGGTCTCAAGATTCTCAGGCACATACACATATACGCTGATATTGGATTTATTTCTGGGAACACTCATCTTGGTAAACTGCACATGGGTATATCTCTCGATCTGGCTGTTATTTTCCAGAAATTCATCCAGTTCCTGTCTCTCCTTATCTGTAGCATCCTCATCATCAATGATCGTTCCTGTGTAATGCTGAAGTTCCTGATACTGCCGTCTGGCAATATCCATAATGGAATCCCTGAGTCCAAAACCCACCAGCATCAGCGCCATACTTCCTGAAATACCGAAAATCGTCATAAAGAAACGTTTTTTATATCGGAAAAGGTTTCTCAGCGTAGATTTCCATGTAAAATTCAAATGCTTCCAGAAAAGCGGGATCCGTTCCAGCAGGATTCTCTTACCCTCTTTGGGAGCAGGAGGACGCATCAGTGATGCCGGAGTTTCCGCCAGTGCCCTGTAACAGGAGAAAATGGTGGCTCCGACGGTACACACAGTTGCCGCACCTGCTGCTATCATTGCAAATTTAAACTCATAACGGATCTGGATATTGTTCATCATGCCCTTGTACATAATGCCATACCCGTTAATAATAACCAAAGGCAGGATCTTCTCTCCGATCAGAATTCCCAGAATACTGCCTCCCACTGTGGCAAGAAAGGCATACAGCAGATATTTGGATGCAATCGCATACTTGCCATATCCCAACGCCTTCATTGTACCGATCTGGGTTCTCTGTTCTTCCACCATTCGTGTCATGGTAGTCAGACTTACCAGTGCAGCCACAAGGAAAAAGATAACAGGGAAAACCTGTCCGATACTTCTCATTCTGTCTGCATTATCCCCATAATCTGAATATTCCGGCAGATCATTGCGGTCCGTTACCATCCATTCCGGCATACTGATATCATCGATCTCATCCTGGGCATCCTGAATCTTCTTCTCACCGTCTGCAATTTCTTTCTCTGCATCCCTCTTGCCGTCTTCGTATTCTTTTTTACCTTCTTCCAGATCCTTCTCAGCTTTTTTGATGTCCTTTCTGGAATCCTTCAGCTTCTGTTCGTTCTCTGAGATTTCCTTCTCTCCATCCCTCAGCTTCTGTTCATTGTCAGCAATCTCTTTCTCGCCGGAAGCAAGTTTCCCTTCATTCTCCCGGATCTGTGCTTCTCCCGAAGCAAGTTCTGCCTCCTTCTCCTCTAACTGCGCCTGGCTGGAATTTAGTTTTGCTTTTGCAGCATCGATCTGTTCCTGTGCTGACTCAAGCTGGGCTTCTTTTTCCTGAATCTCTTTTCTGGCTGGTTCCAGCTTCTTCTCCTGAGCCTTCACCTCTTTCCATCCTGCATCAATCTTTGCCTGGGCATCGGGAAATGCGGCCTCCTGCTGGTTCAGTTCTGCTTCCTTTGCATCAAGCTGGGCCAGTCCGCTCTCCACCTGGCTTAAACCACTCTCCAGTTCACTTCTTGCTGCTGCGATCTGGTTTCTGGATGCTTCCAGCTGGGCTGCCTGACTGTCCACCTGCTCCTGATAAGCGGAAACCTGTGCTGCCAGAGCCGCCAGGTCTTCCTCGGAATATGTGCCTGAAGCTTGTGCCTGCTCATACTGTGCCTGCAATGCTGCAAGCTGACTTCTGGCACCCTCAAGCTGAGCCTCTCCTTCTGCAAGTCCGGCCTCCTGCTGCTCAATCTGCGCAAGTCCCTGATTGCAGCTTTCCTTTTTGGCATTTAAGTCCTGTCTGGTTGCTGCAATCTGCTCTCTGCCTGACTGAATCTGCGCCTTTCCATTGTCAAGTTCCTGCTGGCTCTGGGTAAGCTGCGTCTTTGCATCCGCAATCTGCTTCTCACCGGCGCTTAACTGATTCTTGCCATCCTCAAGCTGTGCTTTTCCATCATCAAGCTTTGCCTGGTTCTCTGAAACCTCCGCCCATCCTGCATTCAGCTGTTCCTTTGCAGATGCGATCTGTGCTCTGCCACTGGCAAGCTGCTCTTTCGCACTGGCAAGCTGGGATCTGCCATCCTCTAATTCCTTCTTTGCATCTGCAAGCCGGGCTTTTCCATCCTCCAGTTCCTTTTTTGCGTCTGCAAGCTTTTTCTTGCCATCCTTATATTCCTTCTTGCCGTCTTTTAACTTCTTTTTGCCGTCCTCCAGTTCCTGTCTGGCATCCGCAAGCTTCTCATTAGCTTCCTTCTTTCCGTCTTCAAGTTCCTGTCTGGCATCTGCAAGCTTGTCATTGGCTTCCTCTACAATCTCATCATATCTGACCTGACACCGTTCTGCCTCAATCCCCTCCACTCGCTCCTGCACTCGCTCTATCAGGGAATCATAAGCATCTGTATAGCTGATCAGATCCTGTGCCCCATGAGCCTGCACATAGATCTGTGTATAAACCTCCTGGTCAAAATCCTCAGGGAGCACATAGGCAAATCCATTAACCTCACCGGAACCCAAAGTGGAATTTCCGCGATTATAGGATATGTAGAGAGGACTCTCTCCTAAACCTACAACTGTGTAATCTGTCTTTTTCAGCAGTTCGCTGTCTCCGCCCTCTTTCAGGGTAATCTGATCACCCACCTGATATCCATTGCTCTCAGCAAAAATACAGTCAAGGAAAATCTCTCCGCTTTTTTCCGGAGCTTTTCCCTCTGTCACTGAGATCCGATTCATGGTTTGATCCACAGCTTCCACATGAAGTACCTTCTGCTTCTCGCCTTCTCCACACATTACATCTGTACCATAGGCGCCCTCTGCATTCTCAACTCCGTCCACCTGCTTAATGGCAGCTACATCATCCTCCGTCAGTCCCAGAATTCCCATTACTTTGATATCCATAAGATTGGTTTCATCATAATAGGCATCACCCGAGAAGCGCATATCCGGTGACGAGGCCTGTATCCCGGAGAAAAACGCAACTCCCAGAGCAACGATCATAAATATGGAAATAAATCTGGCTTTGCTCTTGCGTATCTCCATCCAGAAATCTTTATGCATTGCTTTCATATTCATCACCTACCATTCTATCTCCTCTATGGGTGTAGGATGGTCATTCATTGTCATCCTGGAAACCTTGCCGTTCTTGATCTTGATCACACGGTCTGCCATAGGTGTCAGCGCCGAGTTATGGGTAATGACGATCACTGTCATTCCACGCTCTCTGCACATATCCTGCAAAAGTTTCAGGATTGCCTTACCTGTCTGGTAGTCCAGTGCACCTGTGGGCTCATCACACAACAACAGCTTGGGATTCTTCGCCAGTGCCCTGGCAATGGAAACTCTCTGCTGTTCACCGCCGGAAAGCTGTGCCGGGAAATTGGTCAGTCTGTCCTTCAGTCCCACTTCCTCCAGAACCTCCCTGGCATCCAACGGATTTTTACAAATCTGCAATGCCAGTTCTACATTCTCCAGCGCTGTAAGATTAGGCACCAGATTATAGAACTGGAATACAAATCCAATATCATTTCTCCGATAACCGGTAAGCTGCCTGCTGTTATATCTGGCAATATTCCTTCCATCCACCAGAACTTCTCCGCTGGTAGCCTGATCCATACCCCCAAGAATGTTCAGCACTGTCGTCTTGCCCGCACCGCTGGGACCAACGATCACTACAAACTCTCCCTTGGCAATCTCAAAGCTGATCTCATCCACTGCAACGATCTTTACTTCTTTGGTTCCATATATTTTGGAAACCTTATCCAGTTTTACATATGCATCTGTCATCTCATTCATCCGCATTTCCCCTGTAATTTTATTTTTGCCATACCGGTAATTTTATTTTGTTACAATTATTAACGATTCTTTTGAACCCGATTTATTTCCGTATTTATTTACAGGCAGGTCAAATTCTGACCTGCCTGGTAGTCTTAATGGTTATATTTATTGTAACACATTATACCTGTAATTAAAAATAAAATATTCATAAAAAATCCAGATACTTCAAAACCGCCTGATCATCTCAGGCGGTTCATCATTTTGACTATACACAGCACATGCCCCTTTCTTCTTAATTGTATGTACCAGAACATCTTATATCTTCTTTACCCGTTATTATTTTACAGTAAACTGATGCAGAAAATATAAAAAGGGAATAAACCTGCATCATCTGACCTCGAATCTTTATTTTTATTCTTACCTAATTTCCGCATGAAAGAAAAAAATCATGCTCATATACACACTTATGGTTTACAAATCACCAAAGCAGCATCTTTATATAGTGAATTTGCAAATTCAAAAAATTTAAAGGAGACAAAAATTATGCCAGAAACATTAACTTTCAGTGTTGTAAACTGGAAAGAATCTGATGCAGAATGTACATTCACAGTCGTAAACTCAGGTTTTGGTTATACCACACAGTTGCAGAATAAATACTACCATACTTCCTTTGGATTATTTATTCTGACAAACAACACCTTCTTTTTTGATATATATATATATGCAGAAAAAAAATAAATTTCTGGTCTAAATCACTTTTCTACTTCACAACTACTTTCTTTACCTCTGACCATTTCGTATAATTTTTTGCATATCCTTTTACATAAGCACGTCCTGTAAGATAATAAACTCCAGGTTTTACATTTTTAAAAATGACTGTAGTTTTCGTCTGATTTTTCTTAGTATAAGCATAACCGCTGACATATGTATAACTTCCATCTTCGGATTGAGATACTTTCTTTGCCAGTACCCAGTCCGTTCCGTCACAGGCTTTTGGTACAGTAAACTTCACCGTTACTTTTCTTTTTGTTCCCTGTCTGGAAACCTTTGCCGATTTAACAGCTGGTTTTCCTGTTACAAGGCTTGTCTTTACCGTTACTTTTTGAACTTCCGCCCACTTACTCAGTACTTTTTTATTTGATCCATCCAGATATTTATAGCCATGTACACCAATATACCAGTTTCCTTTCGGTACTCCTTTTAGAATGAGTTCCTTGCTGTTTCCTGAATATTTGCATTGTACCTTTATATAATCTGATGGCTCATCCCCGTCTTTACTTCTGGCAGCAACAACATCATAACCATCCAGTTCTTCTGTATTACTGCCAAGGATAATTTTAACGTCATTTTTCTTCACCTGTAGTTTTTGAACCACAGGTGCATTTGGTGTCTTTATATTTACCTTTAACAGAAATCCTTCAGACCATTCACCATATTTCTCCGTATGACCACTTTCCTCTTTATATGCCCTGCAATAGAGATAATGCGTCCCTTCAGGAATATATTTCAGTTTAGGATAATGATTCAGTTCAGATTTTGCGACCTTCACCTGTGCGATATAATTTTCTTTTTCCAGTTCCTTTTGAGATTCTGCTGCTACAAAAAAATATCCGTCTGCTTCATTAGAAGTATCTCTTAAAGAAAGTTCTGCATAATTCGTGATCACTCTGGTCCATGTCGAATCAATCACCGGTCTGTTCAACCCCTTGTACGCATCCACCTGTACCTTTATCTTTACAGACGTATCCAGCTCTTCATTGTTTTCACCTTCACGCAGTTCCAATTGTCCGTTAACTGTGAAACTTTGAGACGCCGTATTTTTCGGGTTATATGCACAATTCTCCACATCCCATTTTACATCGGCAGAAAATGTCGTTTTTTCTCCATCCACTTCAGCACCATAGACTTTAAGAACCGATGGCAAATGTAAAGCATCAGCAGTTTTTTCTACGCCATTGGTAATTCCGGTCACAGGTTCAATGGTATCCACCAGTCCCTGAAATGTCCTTGAATCTACTCTGAAAGAATCCCAAATCTTCTTTGTTATAGTCTCTCCTGTCGCTGTTTTCGCAGTCACTGTCACTCCAAGATCATGTTCTCCAACTGGCAGTCCCATCTGCGGACAAAGGCTCAGTTCTGTACTCTCTCCAGGTGCCAGACTGGTATTTCCGCATAATGATACACTACAGTCTTTGCTATAATCGAAAGACAGTTCCATATCCATGTCCGTAAAATTTTTCAAAACATAAATTCTGGCTTCCGGAAGTGTCTTATATCCCCAGTGCATTATCGGGAAACTCTCGGAAGATTTTTCGGTAATTTCCAGACTCTTCTTTTCCGTTGGGTTCTTCTCTCTATTCATTGTGATATGAACCGGATATCTGCTTCCGTCATCTGCAAGGAAATCAAACGTTTCATCATATGTTCCGTATTCCTGCTTTGGCAGTACAAAAAAATCCAGAGTTTCTCCCGGCTTCAGCAGTCTTTTGGAATCCTGTTCCTCATAATCCTCTGACCACTTTGCCATCTGATCATCTACCTCAAAATTCTTAAGACCAGAAGCATCTACCCGGACTCTTGTTTCTTTTTTTCCTGAATTTCTGACTTTCACATATTTCTCTACACGAAATTCCGGATCATAAAAATCACTTTCTGTAAGCTCTACATCCGTACCTGTTTCTATGCTTAACTCATAGTCTCTTTCAGAAGATTCACCAGACAGAGCCGAATCTGTTACTATGTCAGGAATATTTTCTGTTCCATCACTGAAAGATTCCCCTGTCGAAAAACTCTCCGCTCCCCATACGGTTAATGGAGCTGTACCCAGCATTACTGCTGACAAAAAAAGTGCTGTTATAACCTTGTATTCTTTCATCTCTTTTTCCTCCATTCAATAATATTTATTATCATAGTATATCACCATTTATATCTGTCTCTTATACACATCTGACGCTGCCGACGACTTAATAGGTGTAG
>ENA-OZDJ01000055-OZDJ01000055.1-human-gut-metagenome-genome-assembly--contig:-NODE-55-length-23416-cov-5.785198_pt1 | contig 23416 bp, 10 predicted proteins | sample MGYA00245058_ERZ653589 | MGnify/ENA primary metagenome ERZ653589 (study PRJEB26926, sample SAMN06165123) | human gut metagenome | biome: ENVO:00009003; feature: ENVO:2100002; material: ENVO:00002003... | reverse complement strand
AGATTGCCTCTTGTCTCGTGGGCTCGGAGATGTGTATAAGAGACAGGTTTATAATAAGAAAGGTGTCATCGAATCCATCAGCGGCGTCATCGATCGGCAAACGGGTACTGTGGTGGCGCGCGTGGTGTTCCCCAACGAATCGCGGTTGCTTCATAGCGGAGCATCGGGCACGGTGGTAGTGCCGAGCATTTATAAAGACTGTATTGCTATTCCGCAGACGGCCACCGTGCGGATGCAGGATAAGACGATTGTATATAAGGTAGTGGACGGGAAGGCTGTATCTACCCTGATAACAGTGGCCGCAAACAATGACGGACGCGAATATGTGGTGCTGGACGGACTGAAAGCAGGTGATGAAATTGTATCGGAAGGCGCCGGACTGGTGCGCGAAGGCATGCAAGTTAAATAAGAAGGAGACTGATTATGAAAGGAAATATATTTATAAAACGGCCGGTGATGGCTATCTCCATCTCCGTACTGATTCTGGCTATAGGGCTTATTTCGCTCTTCACGCTGCCGGTGGAGCAATATCCTGACATTGCGCCTCCAACGGTATACGTAACTGCCAGTTATACAGGCGCCGATGCCGAGGCAGTGATGAACAGTGTCATCATGCCACTGGAGGAGAGTATTAACGGTGTGGAAGACATGATGTACATCAGTTCCAGTGCTTCCAATGCAGGTTTGGCCATTATACAGGTTTATTTCAAGCAGGGCACGGACCCCGATATGGCGGCAGTCAACGTGCAGAACCGTGTGGCGAAAGCACAGGGATTGCTTCCGGCTGAAGTAACGAAAGTCGGCGTCAGCACGATGAAGCGGCAGACCAGCTTCTTGCAGATTGGTGCTTTGGTCTGCACGGACGGTCGATACGATCAGACGTTCCTCGCCAATTATCTGGACATCAACGTTATTCCGCAGATTAAACGTATCGAAGGAGTGGGAGACGTGATGGAGCTGGGTGATACATACAGTATGCGTATCTGGCTGAAACCGGAACGAATGGCGCAATACGGACTGGTTCCGTCGGACATTACCGCTATATTGGGTGAGCAGAACATTGAAGCTCCCACTGGTGCATTGGGCGAGAGCTCGAAGAATGTTTTCCAGTTTACGATGAAATATCGCGGACGCCTCAAAAGCGTGGAAGAATTCCGGAACACGGTTGTCCGTTCGCGCGAAGACGGTTCCATACTTCGCCTGCAAGATGTGGCAGAGGTGGAGCTGGGTACGATGACGTATAGTTTCCGCAGTGAGATGGACAGTCAGCCTGCCGTTCTTTATATGATATTCCAGACAGCCGGTTCCAATGCTACCGCTGTCAACAAAGAAATCACTACGCAGATAGAGCGAATGGAGAAGAATCTGCCGGAAGGAACGGAGTTCGTCACGATGATGAGTTCGAATGACTTCCTTTTCGCTTCCATACACAATGTGGTGGAGACGCTGATTATTGCCATCATTCTGGTCATCCTCGTGGTCTATTTCTTCTTGCAGGATCTGAAGAGTACGCTGATTCCCTCCATCTCTATCATTGTGTCGTTGGTGGGTACGTTTGCCTGTCTGGTGGCTGCGGGTTTCAGCTTGAATATCCTGACATTGTTTGCTTTGGTACTTGCTATCGGTACGGTGGTGGATGATGCCATTGTGGTGGTGGAGGCCGTGCAATCCAAGTTCGATGCCGGGTATAAGTCTGCCTATCTTGCCACGAAAGATGCAATGGGCGACGTGACGATGGCTATTGTCTCCTGTACCTGTGTATTTATGGCTGTGTTTATTCCTGTAACCTTCATGGGAGGTACTTCGGGCGTGTTCTATACACAATTCGGTATCACGATGGCAACTGCCGTAGGTATTTCGATGATTTCGGCTTTGACGCTCTGTCCCGCTTTGTGCGCCATCATGATGCGTCCGTCGGACGGAACCAAGAGCGCCAAGAGCATCAACGGACGGGTACGTGCAGCTTACAATGCTTCGTTCAATGCCGTATTGGGTAAATATAAGAGAGGTGTGATGTTCTTCATCCGCCATCGCTGGATGGTGTGGACTTCACTGGCTGTTGCCGTTGCTTTGCTGGTTTACCTGATGAGTACCACTAAAACGGGACTTGTGCCGCAGGAAGACCAGGGTGTCATTATGGTGAATGTCAGCATTTCACCGGGAAGCACGCTCGAAGAAACCACGAAAGTGATGGACCGCCTGGAAAATATCCTGAAAGATACGCCCGAAATAGAACACTACGCCCGCGTAGCAGGATATGGACTGATATCCGGTCAGGGAACTTCGTACGGTACGATCATTATCCGCCTGAAAGACTGGAGCGAACGAAAGGGCAAGGAGCATAGCTCGGATGCTGTGGTGTCACGCCTCAACGGACAATTCCAGGCGATAAAGGAAGCGCAGGTATTCAGCTTCCAGCCTGCCATGATTCCGGGTTACGGTATGGGTAACTCCCTCGAACTGAACCTTCAGGACATGACGGGTGGAGAATTGGCTACGTTCTATGAAGCGGCTATACAGTTCCTTGGTGCTCTGAACGAGCGTCCGGAGGTAGCGATGGCTTATACATCGTATGCTATCAACTTCCCGCAGATATCGGTGGAAGTGGATGCTGCCAAATGTAAGCGTGCAGGAATTTCGCCGAGTGCGGTGCTCGATGCGGTGGGCAGTTATTGTGGTGGCGCGTATATCTCCAACTATAACCAGTATGGTAAAGTATATCGTGTGATGATGCAGGCTTCGCCTGAATACCGCCTCGACGAGCAGGCATTGAATAATATGTTTGTACGCAATGGTACGCAGATGGCTCCGGTGAGCCAGTTCATGACGCTGAAACAAGTGCTGGGACCGGAAACGGCCAACCGTTTCAATCTTTACAGCACCATCACCGCCAATGTGAATCCTGCCGACGGTTACTCTTCCGGCGAGGTGCAGAAAGTGATTGAAGAAGTGGCTGCGCAATCTTTGCCGGCAGGTTACGGATATGAATATGGTGGTATGGCACGCGAAGAAGCAAGTAGCGGCGGTGCGCAGACGGTTTTCATTTACGCCATCTGTATCTTCCTTATCTATCTGATTCTGGCCTGTCTTTACGAGAGTTTCCTCATACCGTTTGCCGTTATCTTCTCCGTGCCGTTCGGGCTGATGGGGTCGTTCCTTTTCGCCAAAATACTCGGGTTGGAGAATAATATCTATCTGCAGACAGGTGTGATTATGTTGATCGGTTTGCTGGCTAAGACAGCCATTCTGATTACGGAGTACGCCATAGAACGTCGCCGCAAGGGAATGGGTATTGTGGAGTCTGCCTACTCTGCCGCACAAGTCCGCTTGCGTCCTATCCTGATGACGGTGTTGACGATGATCTTCGGTATGCTTCCGCTGATGTTCTCTTCCGGTGCGGGTGCCAATGGCAATAGTTCGCTGGGTACGGGTGTTGTGGGCGGTATGGCTGTCGGGACACTGGCATTGCTCTTTGTCGTTCCGGTTTTCTACATCATCTTTGAGTTTTTGCAGGAGAAAATCCGTAAACCGATGGAGGAGGAAGCAGACGTACAGGTGCTTTTAGAGAAAGAAAAGAGTGAAGTTGAACGCGAACGTAACTAAATGAAAGAAAGAATGAAGAAGAATATCATCACATTAGTTGCCATCAGTCTGTCGTTGAGCGGTTGTGGCATCTATACCAAATACAAACCCGCCACTATCGTCCCCGACCATCTTTATGGGGAGGAAGTGGTGGCCGAGGACACTGCCAGTCTGGGTAATATGGACTGGCGGGAACTTTTCACCGATCCTTATCTGCAATCCCTCATCGAAGTGGGATTACAGACTAATACCGACTATCAGTCCGCCCAGCTTCGTGTGGAACAGGCACAGGCGGCACTGATGTCTGCCAAACTTGCTTTTCTGCCTGCTTTTGCCCTTTCCCCGCAGGGAACGGTGAGCAGTTTTGATACACACAAGGCTACGCAGGCTTATTCATTGCCCGTTACTGCCAGTTGGGAACTGGACGTATTCGGTCGTATGCGCAATGCCAAAAAACAGGCGAAAGCACTTTATGCTCAAAGCGAGGATTATCGTCAGGCTGTCCGTACCCAGTTGATGACAGGCATAGCCAATACTTACTATACCCTGCTGATGCTGGATGAGCAACTCGACCTTTCCCGTCAGACGGAGACGGCATGGAAAGAAACCGTGGCCTCCACCCGCGCTCTGATGAATGCCGGACTGGCGAACGAATCCGCTGTGTCGCAGATGGAGGCGGCCTATTATCAGGTGCAGGGTTCGGTTCTCGATTTGCAGCAGCAGATCAATCAGGTGGAGAACAGTCTTGCCTTATTATTGGCGGAGACGCCACGCAACTATGAGCGTGGTGTATTGGCAAAGCAACAGTTTCCTGCCGACTTCTCGATAGGGATTCCTGTACGGATGCTTTCTTCCCGTCCGGATGTCCGCTCGGCAGAACGGACGCTGGAAGCGGCGTTCTATGGCACCAATGCGGCACGTTCGGCTTTCTATCCTTCCATCACTTTGAGCGGGAGTGCCGGATGGACAAACTCTGCCGGGGCGATGATTATCAATCCGGGCAAGTTTCTCGCGTCAGCGGTAGGTTCGCTTACGCAGCCGCTCTTTAACAGAGGGCAGGTGGTGGCACAATACCGCATTGCCCGTGCGCAACAGGAAGAAGCAGCGCTCGGCTTTCAGCAAACGTTGCTCAACGCCGGTAGTGAGGTGAATGATGCGTTGATTGCCTATCAAACCAGTCAGGGAAAAAGAATCTTGCTGGATAAACAGATCACTTCCCTGCAAACGGCTCTGCGAAGCACTACTCTGTTGATGGAGCATGGTAATACAACCTATCTGGAAGTCCTTACCTCCCGGCAGTCATTGCTTAGTGCGCAACTATCGCAGACGGCCAATCATTTTACTGAAATACAAAGTTTAATTAACCTATACCGTGCTTTAGGGGGAGGTCAGGAATAAACTGTATCATACTCTCTGTTTTCTAATTTAATGAAAGAAGGGCTGCCGGAGAAGTGATTCTGTGGCAGCCCGTTTTGTAATCGGTCAATATACGGTGCATTGGCTTGCAGCCGGAAACTTCAGCCAGCATAAAGAAAGAATAATGATGGTATTATTATTGATCAGTCAGACCTTTCTTTTTCCTTTCTTTATATTGACTGGGCGTCTCTCCCGTATATTGCTTGAATGTCGTACTGAAATAACTCGGAGTGGTAAATCCGGTTTTCTCTGCAATTTCAGAGAAGGGCATATCCGTGCCGGATATCAATGTAATAGCTTTTTCTATACGGAGCTTACTGATATATTCGTTCGCTCCCATGCCTGTAAGTGCTTTCAGCTTGTTATAAAGCGAAGAACGCCCCAATCCTACTTCCTGGCAGATAAACTGGATGCCCAGGTTGGTATTATCTATATTTTCCTGGATGATACTATTCAGTTTAATCAGGAATGTTTCGTCTGTCAGGCTGATTGTACTTTCTTCCGGTGTGGGGATTAATCCTGCATTCAGATACCTTTTCTTGGTATATTCCCGGTTTTTCAACCGGTTGCGGATAAGTTCCATTAGCATTTCCACTTCGAAAGGTTTGCTTAAATATCCGTCCGCTCCATTCTTATAGCCGCTTATCAGGCTTTGCTTGTCATCCTTGGCAGTCAGCAGGATAACAGGGATATGGCTGATGGCAATATCCTCTTTAATCGTTTTGCAAAGCTCGTAGCCGTTCATCCGGGGCATCATCACGTCACTGACTATAATATCAGGGACATGGCTTCTGACCAGTTGAAGGGCTTCCACCCCGTCTCCGGCGATAATTATCCGTTTGAAGTATCCTTCGAACGTTCTTTTCAGAAAGTCTGTCATATCCGGATTGTCATCCACTACGAGAATAGTGTATGGAGTGGTATCGAATACTTCTTTTACGGATGGCAGCCCGCTGTTTTCATCCATCATCAACTCGTTCAGATAAGCTTTTGGCTCGCAGATGATTTCTTCCAGTTCCTGCCTCAACGGCAACTCAAAGAAAAAGCTGGCTCCGGTTTCTTCATTATCCTGTGCCCCGATAGAGCCGCCGTGTAGTTCCACCAGAATCTTGGAGTAGGACAAGCCGACTCCTGTTCCGCTCTGTTCTCCTGTTCCCTGGTAGAATCGGGTAAAGAGCTTGTGCGTATCCACTTGCTTCAGTCCGCATCCTTGGTCGATGACGGAGATACGCACCCGGTTTTCTTCAGGCAGCAGTTCCGAAGCAATCGTTATTTCCGTGTCCTGCGGACTGTGTTTCAAGGCATTGATAAGCAGGTTACTTAAGATAATCTCGCATTTGTCCTTATCGAAACTGACTTTCTCTATCCGTGGGTCGAGCTGATAGCGGATATGCACATTCTTTGCTTCCCCCTCACTGATAAAATCCTGCGAAACGTGTTCAATCCATTGATTGAGTGGATGAGGCTGAATTTGCAGTTTACTCTCCCCTACTTCCATTTTCCGTACGTCGAGTACCATATTAATCAAGTTCTTCATCCGTTGTGCCTGCCGGTAGATGGCTTTTAACGGCAGATATTGGCTGTCTCCGGAAGAGAGCGACTTCAAAATCTGATTGAGTGGCGCATGAATAAGCGTCAGCGGAGTCCGTAGTTCGTGGCTGATATTGATAAGAAAACGTACCTTTTCCTCGTACATCTGTTTCTCATGCTCTTTCATCGCCCATTTCAGTTTTTCCTGATTACGCTTCAATGTTCTGCGGAAAGTTTCGATGATTATGGTGGCAATGAGAATGGTGCAACCGAGAATGAACCACCACGTGCGATACCATGGCGGAAGTACGGTTAGTTCTAGTATTTTTTGGTTGGGAATCCAGCTGCCGTCTTTCGCTGTGCATGAAGCCATAATTTTGTAATTGCCCGGTGGTAACGACCGGATTACCAATTCCGGCTGGTACGATTCGATATACTGGTCGTTCAGCCCCTCTATCCGATAGCGGTAGACTTTCTTACGGAAGATATCCTCTTCTTTCGACATGATTCGGATGATGATATTGCTGTCCCATGGGACAGAGATTGCTGCCGGATGACTATATAGCTTGTTCTGTGCAGGCTCACCATTGATGATAATATCCAACAGTTGCAGTTCCGGCATTTCCGATGTATTCAGCAGCAGCTGGCCGTCAATGCGCAGCATACCCTTTACACCGCCGATATAGACATCCCCCTCATTGTTTACCAACCGGGCGTTGGGCAGATATTCGTTTTGGATAGCTCCGTTCGACTCTCCGAAGAGAACGAACTTCTGTTCCTGTATAAGCCAGGCGAAAAGCAGATTATCCGCACCTATCCATACTTTGCCCCTCTGGTCGCATTGCACCATGTTGACTTCGGTAAACAGGTTGGTAAGGATGTGCGTCTGCTTTTGGGAAACGGGGTTGTAGTGGATAAGGCCGAAATTGCTTCCTATCCAGAAATCGCCGTGCTCGTCGTGTGATGCCGAACTGATTACGGTATCCTGATAACATTCGAAGGTTGTTTGCAGCAAGGAATCCCCGTCATGCAGTTCGTAGATATGTTTGAAATCGTTGATGTAAGTCCGGTTGTTCTCGTGCTTGAAGGGGACGAGCGTACCGACAATACTTTTCCCTTCTTCTCCGGTGACCTTGTCGAATTTCTTTTCTTTCAGGTGATACTGGTAGACATGGTCGCCCAGTAATAACACGGTGTTGGGGGTGTTCTGATATAAGTTGACCGATTTTCCCCGGTTGCAAAGTTGTGTCGTAGTTTCTTTGTCGACAATGGTAAAAGGCTGTTTCTCCCCGGTTGCGGGGTTGAATATGAATACTCCTTTGGAGAAAAGGGAAATCAGTAGTTTTCCGGGAGTGAATCCGCTGATAAACGCTATTTTATCGTTCCAGGTAGAAAGATAATGGGTGAATTTCTCGGTACGCGGGTTAAAGAGGTTGATACCGCCGCCGTCCGTACCAATCCAGATACTGTCGGTCGATTGGCGGTAAAGGCTTCGCACGGTGCTGTTGCTTAGTCCGCGGTCGTTGCCGGGGACTACGTCGGTGTAGGTTTTCATGAACACTTCCCGGATGCTGATCAATCCGTTGCAGGTGCTTCCTGCCCATATATTGTTATTGTGGTCGTTGTGCAGGCAGAGAATGGAGTTGGCGGGGAGAGAGTAGTTTTCACGTCCCGGGATATATTCCAGTTGGGAGATTTCCCCGGTTTCGGGGGTGAGGATATTGATTCCGCCGCCATCCGTTCCTATCCACAGTTGCCCTTCCCTTTCAGCGAGGCTTAGGACGATGTCGTTGCTGAGGGCGGAGTTGCGGGTGGAGTACGAAGCCAGTAGTTTGCCGTCGTATGAATAGCAACGAAGTCCGCCGCTGTAAGGGGCAATCCATATTCTTTTCCGGCTGTCGGTCATCATGGTGGTAATTTCCGGCCCGCAGTCGAAAGGGGGGCGTCTGTGCTCTCCGGTATGCAGGTCTACGAGGTATATGCCTGTCCAACGACTGCAACAAAGCAACGTCTTTGAATCCCACATACTGAGAGCGTTGATTTTAAAAGAGTTGGCGTTGAAATATTGCAGAAGCCGGAGAGAAGAATCGTTATAACTATATTTGTAAATCCTGTCCTTGCCGCCAAAGAGGATTCCGTCCGAGACAAGGCAGAAGGAATAGGCGGTGATATTCTTCCCGTCCTCGTCCGTGGGGAACGTGAAGTCGTTGCTCTGCTGTTGGTAGCGGGCAATACCTTTTTCAGTCAGTACCCAGATGTTGTGTTGCTTGTCTTCGGCAATCTGATAAATCAGGTTGTGGAGAAGCGAGTTCGGGTCGTTTGCCTGGTGTTTGTATCTTTTCAGTTCGTGCCCGTCGAACTTTCCCAGTCCCGATTTGGTACCTATCCATACGAAACCTTGCTCATCCCGGAGAATACAGCGCACGTTGGAAGGCAGCCCTTCTTTCAGAGAGATTTGTTTAAAGTAATAGTGTTCTGCCCGGAGAGGGAGAACACCGACTAACTGTATGATAAAGAAAAGGCTTGACAGAACAGCGTATTTGGTTTTCATGTAAAGCAGGTTTGTTTATGAGGACAGATGCCTTCTTTATAATACGGCTAACTTGTCCCCTTTTAAGGTGATTTCGTATTTTTTCCCTTTTACGGTCTTGAACTTGAGCGTCTTGTCTCCGTATCTTACGTTACAGGGGATTCCGGATTTGGAATGGATGATAGCTTTCTCCAGTTGTCCCTCTTTCCAGGAGATGGAAACCTCAAAATTTCCTTTGGCGCAGATTCCGCTTATTGAGCCGTTTGCCCATGCATCCGGCAAAGCGGGAAGAAGTTGGATGAATCCCATGTGGCTTTGCAATAACATCTCGGTTATTCCTGCCGTACCGCCGAAGTTTCCGTCTATCTGGAAAGGCGCATGGGTATCCCAGAGGTTGTCCAGTGTACCGTTTTTCAATAAGTTGCCGTATAGTTTATACGCATGGTTTCCGTCTTGCAGTCGTGCCCATTGGTTGAGCTTCCAACCCATGCTCCAACCGGTAGCGCCGTTTCCGCGATGTTCCAGTACCACTCTGGCTGCCTGTGCAAGTTCGGGGGTAGTCACGGGAGAGATGGTATGCCCCGGATGCAATCCGAACAGGTGGTTGACGTGGCGGTGTTCATCTTTCGGGTCGTCTATGTCGGTAGACCATTCCAACAACTGACCGTAGCGTCCTATACGGTACGGAACCAGTTTGGTCAGTACGTTTTCCCATTGTTTGCGTTCTTTGGCGTCCGTTCCGAGCACCTTGCTTGCCTGGATGGCGTCCAGTAATATTTCACGTACTACGGCATGCGCGAAAGTGACTCCCTCGTCCACCGGGCCGTGTTCGGGAGAAGTGGAAGGAGCGGCGGTGTAAGTCCCGTCGGGCTTGTGCCACAAGTGGTCTACCGCAAACTGTGCGCTGCTTTTGATAAGGTCGTAGCCGATTTCCTTTAAGAATTTCGTGTCACGGGTATAATCATAATACTCCCATATATGCGTTGCCAGCCACGGACCGACGGTAGGATTCAGGTTCCATGCCATAGATTTGCTGGATAAGGGAGCTGTGAATCCGAAGATATTGGCAGAGATGGATGCTGTCCATCCGCGGGCGTTGAAATAGGCTTGTGCTGTCTTCTCGCCGGGTTTTACCAAGCTGCGTATAAAGTCAATCAAAGGCCATGTACATTCAGAGAGATTGGTGGGGCACGCAGGCCAGTAATTCATTTGAATGTTGATGTTATTGTGGTAATCTACCCGCCACGGGCCGTCGGTATTGTTGTGCCACAATCCTTGCAGGTTGGCTGGCATGTTGCCGGGGCGCGAACTGGCTATGAGCAGATAGCGTCCGAACTGATAGTACAATTGTTCGAGCTGATAGTCCGGCACGCCTTTCTTATAGCTAGCCAGTCGTTTGTAGGTCGGCAGGTTGGGAGTGCCGATTTCCGGATTGATTTCAAAACGTACCCGATTGAACAGCGCGGTATAATCGGCTTCGTGATTACGATAAAGCTCGTCATAACCTTTTTTCAGGGCATTGTCCATCATAGCCAGAGTCGTTTGTGACGGGTCGTTGCCGACGTAGGCTTTCGGGTCTTTGAAGTCTGGGGCAAAGTTCATCTTATAATCGGTATCTGCCGTAAGCAGGAATACCACTTCGTCAGCATCCTTCACAATAATCCGGTCGTTTTCTGCTTTCAGTGTTCCCCCTTTGTGGATAGCTTTGATTCGGAAAGCGAATTTCATTCCGTTGTTATTGAGAACGCCGGTATATACTAATCCGTCGTTTCCATCTGCTTCCAGATGGCTTTTTGCTTCGTTGTTGGGACAATAGCTAAGTACAAGATTCTGTTTTCCGCCTTTGTCGGCAGTAAACTTCATGACCATAACGCTGTCTGGATAGGATATGAAGTATTTACGTTGATACCGTATCCCGTCTTTGTAAAATTGCACCACAGCCATCGCCGAATCCAACGACAGGATGCGGCGGTAATTGCTCATATTGATTTCGCTGAGTCCGGTTTCCACATAAAGCTCTCCCATCGTGGTAAAAGCACCGAAGCGGAACGGAGTCTCGTCTTTTTCTTCATAAGCTCCCAGCCCGTTGAAGTTTTCCTGCGTGAGATACCCCGCCTTTTTAGAATCCCCGTCCAGGAAAGCCTGCCGGATTTCTTTCAGTACACCTGACGACTGTTTGTTTACGTTCCAATAATACTCGGCGCCTTTGGCGGTATTCGGCCCCCCTTTCCAGAGAGTTTTTTCATTCAGTGTGATTCGTTCTGCGGATATGGAGCCCATGATATTCGCTCCCAGGCTGCCATTCCCGATAGGTAGCGAACGGCTTTCCCATGCTTTGTCCGGATTCGCCCCTGTGCCGTTGGCACGTAGCCAGATAGCTTGTCCATCGAGATTGTTGGGAGTGTCGAACCATACGGAAAGCCCTTGAGTATAATCCACCGTCTCTATGGACGCTGCGGAAAGAGAAAAAAGTGTGCAAAGAATAAGAGGGCAGAGTTTTTTCATAATATGTGTTGTTTAAAGGAATGTGAGATACAAAGGTACTTGTTTTTTAAGATTCTGTCTAGCGGGTTGGTTTCAATTTTTACCAATAGGCTTTTAAAAATCGCTAAAAGTGCTTCTTTGTGGGTTTGGTAAGATGTTTCTAATGAAGAACCGGGTCTGGTTTACATTCAGTATATCCAATTTTCAAAGAAAAACACTCCGACGGATGATGTCCGGTCTGGAGATAAATACTACCTTTGTTTCCTATATAAAAACAAGTATGTATCTGACAGGTATGAGCCGGGAAGAATTATATGCCGAAGCATATAAGGACCTCATTGCAATATCGACCCCAATGAACATGTTTATAGATAAGGTGTGTAAGAAAGCAACGATGATGAGTCCATTTTGATCTATTGTTTCTTGCAGTACTCATGGAAGAGTATCAGGGCAGAGAACATTTTTAAAATCATTTGTTTGTGAAAGTAGCGGAAAGAGCGTATCTTTGTTTGCACTGATAAAAAGTGAACTCATAAATACACCGGATTATGGAATATGTATCATCAGAAAGAAAGTTGCTGCCATACGGCATGATGAACTTTGCGGATATTCGTCTTGATAATTATTATTACGTGGATAAAACCTCGTTCATCCCTGTAATAGAACAATCGGACAGATTCTTCTTTTTCATCCGCCCGCGCCGGTTCGGCAAGAGCCTTACGCTGAACATGTTGCAACACTATTATGATGTGCGTACACGTGACAAGTTCGATGCCCTGTTTGGCGACCTCTATATCGGAAAGCATCCCACACGAGACCGTAACAGTTATCTGGTGCTGTATCTCAATTTCTCAGGAATTAGTGGAGAGTTGCACAACTACCGTCAAGGGTTGGATGCACATTGCAATACCAGCTTCGATTATTTCTGTGATATTTATGCAGAATACCTGCCGAAAGGCATTAAGGAAGTCTTGAATGAAAAAGCAGGAGCTGTTGAGCAGTTGGATTATCTATATCATCAGTGTGAACTTGCCGGGCAGCAAATATATCTTTTCATTGACGAATATGACCACTTCACCAATGCCATCCTCTCGGATGCCGAAAGCATTCACCGATATACGGAAGAGACCCACAAGGAAGGCTACCTGCGCGCCTTCTTCAATAGGGTGAAAGCCGGAACCTATTCCAGCATCAAGCGTTGCTTCATCACCGGAGTGAGTCCCGTCACGATGGATGACCTCACCAGTGGATTTAATATTGGCACCAACTATTCCCTCACACCGAAATTCAACGCAATGATGGGTTTCACCGAGGACGAAGTCCGCGAAATGCTGACTTATTATTCTACTAAAGCTCCATTCCATCACACTGTAGATGAGTTGATAGAACTTATGAAACCGTGGTATGACAACTATTGCTTTGCGCAGGAGTGTTATGATCAGCCAACCTTGTACAACTCCAATATGGTGCTCTATTTCGTTAAGAACTATATTGATAATAACGGAAAGGCACCGCGAAATATGATAGAAAGTAACATTCGTATCGATTACGAGAAACTGCGTATGCTTATCCGCAAGGATAAAGAGTTTGCGCACGATGCCTCCATTATCCAGACTTTAGTGAGCCAGGGATACATCACCGGCGAGTTGAAAGACGGTTTCCCAGCTGCCAACATTGTAGATTCCGATAATTTCGTGAGCCTGCTCTATTACTTCGGCATGCTCACCGTGAGCGGAACGTACAAAGGTAAGACTAAACTTATCATTCCCAACCAAGTGGTGCGTGAACAACTCTATACTTATCTGCTGAATACATACAATGAAGCCGACCTCAGTTTCAACAACCATGAAAAAGATGAGTTATCCTCTGCTTTGGCTTACGATGGCGCATGGCAATCTTACTTCGACTACATCGCCGATTGCCTGAAACGCTACGCCTCTCAGCGCGACAAGCAGAAAGGAGAGTCCTTCGTACATGGCTTCACGCTTGCCATGACAGCGCAAAACCGTTTCTACCGTCCCATTTCCGAAGCAGACACGCAATCCGGATATGTTGACATTTTCCTGTCTCCCATGCTGGAGATTTACCCTGACATGAGCCATAGCTACATCATCGAGCTGAAGTATGCCAGATACAAAGACCCCGAAAGCCGGGTGGAGGAATTGCGGGCGGAAGCTATTGCCCAGACCAACCGCTATGCTGACACCGACAGGGTGAAGAACGCTATTGGCACTACGCAACTACACAAGATTGTGGTAGTGTATAAAGGTATGGAAATGAGAGTTTGCGAGGAGGTAAATTCTTGAGATACAGCATTCGATAGCTGTTAATTATCAGGAAAAGAAGTAGAGAGCTTATAAAGTAATATTCATTTCGGTATAGTACTGAATCATTACAGTATCGAATAAATTTCCCCACTGGATATTTATTTTCCATCTTTCCATCTCCCCTTTCACCTTTTCTCTGTCTCTCCGATGAATAAGGAGTTTGCGGGTGAAGTGCAATAACTTCACCATCTCTTCACCTGTGGCGATTAGTTTCAAAAATTGTTTCAAGGCTTGAAACAATCCGTTTCACACCGAGAAACACTTCGTTTCATACGGTGAAACACTTTGTTTCCCGGCGTGAAACTTTTAGTTTCAAATAGGGTTGAAACTAATTACGAAATAGCTTTACTAATTTTGCTCGATGGTGATGCGGTAAGGAATAAAACTATGTGTGGATGAACTTGTTCAAACCAGTACTGAAGTAAGCAGAGCCATGTACTTGACTTGCTCAAGTCTCTTACATCATTTCATTGTATGTAGTACTCCATCCCCCACTCAAAGGAACCCAAGCCCACATTCCACCGACTTTTGCCCACGTGATGAATCTATATACCCCGCTTGTTGGGCATATATATTCAGCGTGGTGAGTATATATACCTACTACGCTGAATATATAGATCCATCAGCTAATTTGAGAAAACTGAATGCGCTGAAAGCACTCTACCTTGTTTGCAGTATCTTTCTGCGAGGGATGTCTTTTTCCGCTTTCAGCCGCTATTTCCTCCTATCAAGGCGTTTGCAGACAACACTGAAACGGCTGAAACCGGATTATAACATGAATATTCAATAAGAGGGTTTTGGCAAGGTCAGAACCGGATAGTTGGGTGTTTTAATCATTGTCTTTTTGAGATAAGAACCATTTCTCCGATGGAACGGGTTGATTTGGTGAAAAGTGAATATTTAATGGCTATTTTTTTAATATTGATTTTTGTTGTTGTACCTATTTTTGTGACGTTGATTTTAGGAGAAAAACCAATTGTTTGATTAATGGAGACTCTTATTGTCAGCGAATAGAAAATCTTAATAACTTAAATTTATGAGAAACAAATTCTTTTTATGTCTTTTCGTGTTAGTATCGCTAACAGCTTGTAAAGACACTAAATGGGTAGAAGTTCCGGGTGGAATGCCCCCTGAAGGAGCAATCACCGGACAGCCGGGAGTGGATGATCCGGCTGAGAAAACATTAATCAATTGTCAATACATTGGTGGTGACCCTTTCGAATTAAACCGTATTCCGGTAGAAAATCTGATTGTCAGCAATGATCTTATTTATTTGGCTGCGCGTCCTTATGCTAATGGAGATATAGCTTTTGACTTGCCTATAAATGATGCAACTTTTACAGGCGGGGTTTCGCATGAAGCTACTTATGAGGGACGTAGCGGTGTGATAAAATTTGACGGAACCGGAAAAATGAATGGAAAAGATGGATTATTGCATTCTACAGAAGAGACATTTAATAAAAGTTTCACTTTTGCTACCTATATATTTATAGATGAGTGGGTGCCCGGAGCATATATCTTTAAAAAAACAAGTGGAGATAAAGTGTTGGCTGCCTTACAATTAGGTGCTAACGAGCAGACTGTGAGCTGGGCGTTGGGAAATGCATCAGTGACAGCAGGTACCTATGTGGATGCCAAGGGTTTGGCTCCGGGAGCTTGGCATTATCTGGCGGTAGATTATGATGGCAATAAAAAGCAATTCAGGATTTTTGTAGATGCGTGGTCTTCTACGCTTGACAAAGAAATCGTATTGCCTACTGCCCGTGCCGATTTTTATATAGGTGAAAACTTCAAAGGCCGTTTGGATGAAACTTCTTTTTGGAGTATGGCAGCAGGTACTGGTGGGAAGAATGGTATAAAATTCGATAATTGGAATATGGTAGCAAAAGTGTTGGCTTATTGGCAATATGATGATTCTACCAATCCGGGGAAGGACTCTCACACTTGGTTGGACCGTTGGAAAAAAATACGCGAAACCTTGGCAGCTCAGGTAGGTAATGACAGCCGAAAATTACGATTAGGATTCGGCAGCGGGCAATGGAGGCAAATGATGAGTGCTGATAATACGCGTACCGCATTTGCTAATAATTTGAAGAGTGTTTTGAAGGAATATGAATTTGATGGAGTAGACCTTGATATTGAATGGCCTACTACGGAGACAGAATATGCTAACTACAGTGCGACGATTGTGAAAATCAGACAGATACTTGGCAAAGACGTATGTTTCTCCGTATCCCTTCATCCGGTTGCTTATAAAATTTCGAAAAATGCGATTGAAGCTTTGGATTTTATGTCTTACCAATGCTACGGACCGGCAGTGATGCGATATTCTTACGAGCAATTTGTAAAAGATGCAGAAATGGCTGTTGAGTACGGGATTCCGGCAGATAAACTGGTTCTCGGTGTGCCTTTTATCGGGACTACCGGTGTAAATGGAGAACAAGTCTCTTACTCTGATTTTATAAATGGTGGACTTTCGGATGTTGCTTTGGATGAATTTACGTATAATGGCAAAACGTATACTCTTAATGGTCAGAATACGATTCGTAAAAAAGCGAAGTATGCTTGTGAGGAAGGCTATAGAGGAATAATGAGTTGGGGGTCCGATGTGTCGGTAAATAATGAAAAATCATTGTTGAAAGCGATACAAGAGGAGTTTGTTGCTTATGAGATTAATAATCCCAAGTAAATGTAATCTTAATTATTAAATGTAATATTATGAAAAAAGAAAAATTAATGAAGATACAAGAACGACTTGTTTTTCTTCTGATTTTCCTATTCTTATTGCCGATAGGGGTCATTGCCCAACAAAAGATGATTACGGGGCAAGTAGTGGACGAACAGGGAGAAGCTGTTATTGGCGCCAGTGTGATGGTGAAAGGTGCAAAAACCGGAACAATTACGGATTTGGACGGAAATTTTTCTGTTCAGGGAAAAGCGGGGCAAACGCTTTCTATAAGTTATGTTGGCTATACTCCATTGGATGTGAAAATTACAAAATTACAAAACAATCGATTCGTATTGAAGGAAAACACGGAAGTGCTTGACGAGGTTGTTGTTGTCGGTATGGATACGCAAAAGAGAAATACAATTACGGCGGCGGTATCTGTAGTGAAAGGAGATGATATCGTCAATCGTCCCATAACGGACCTCACCAGCGCTTTGCAAGGTAATGTAGCAGGATTAAATTTCGCATCGGATGCAATGGGAGGAGCTAAAGGAGGTGAGTTGGGTACGGATATAAAATTCAATATCCGTGGTGTTGGCTCTATCAATGGTGGCGAACCGTATGTATTGGTAGACGGAATCGAACAAAGTATGCAGAATGTGAATCCCGCCGATGTTGCTAGTATCAGTGTGTTGAAAGACGCCTCGGCAGCCGCGATTTATGGTGCCCGTGCCGCCTATGGTGTGGTATTGGTTACAACTAAAAGTGGAAATTCGGAAAAAGCTAAAGTAAGTTATTCGGGAACAGTTGGTTTTAGTTCTCCTATCCGTACTCCACAGATGATGAATTCTTTGGAGTTTGCTTATTATAATAATGCTTTGTATGATGCCGGTGCATCTGCTTCGGGGATTAATAGAATCTCAGACTCGGTTATAGAAAAGATTAAGGGATTCATGCAGAATCCATATTCAGAGGAATTTCCGGGAATAGATGTATCTAGTAACGGAGAAGACTGGGCTAGTGCATATTATGCCCAGTATGGCAATACGGATTGGTTTAAATACTATTACAAGGATAAGTCCATTCGTCATTCACATAATTTGAGTGTACAGGGTGGATCGCAGAAGATAAACTACTATATCGGTATGGGATATGTCTATCAGGAGGGCTTTCTGGATCATGTTAAGGATGATTTGAGCAAGTATAATCTGAATACAAAGCTACAGGCGAAGCCTACTGACTGGTTGAGATTCAACCTAAATAATAATATAACTTTGCAAATGATAAAACGTCCGATGCCCAACCAGTCTATTATTTATAATAAGATAGGTTCGCATCGTCCGTCACAAGTTACACATTTGCCGATTGATTCAAAATATAATATTCCCAGCTGGAACGAAACGCTTTTCATGCAAAATTCGAATTATGAAAATAATCGGCTTTCAGATGCCTTGTCAGTATCCGCTACGGCTACTCTAATGAAAGGATGGGATGTTACGGCTGAAATGAAGATACGTTTTGATGTAGAAAATAACAATATGATTCTATATGAGAATCCGCAATATGAAACTCCTTTAGGGACGCTAAAACCGGGTGATGCTACTGGACGCAGGCAAGGATTCTCTTATCCGAATATCGATTGGAAGTTAATGAAGTTCGGTTCTTATGCCCGTGGAAGTCTGTTCAATTATTATTTGTCGCCTAATGTGTCCAGTATGTATATTCAGCAATGGGGAAAACATTCTTTCAAGGCAATGGCGGGATTCCAAATGGAAATGAAAGAAGATTCCAATGAGTATATGTATAAAGATGGAATGATGAGTAATGATATCTTTTCTTTTGCAAATGCCAGCGGGAACGTCATAGCCGGAGAAGATCGTACACATTGGGCTACAATGGGGGCTTACCTTAAGTTGAACTGGAATTATGACAATATATATTTCTTTGAGTTCAGCGGGCGTTATGATGGCTCTTCACGTTTTGCAAAAGGAAACCGTTGGGGATTTTTCCCTTCATTCTCTGCTGGTTATGATATTGCCAGAACAGATTACTTCCAGAGGCTGAAACTTCCGGTGTCTCAATTGAAAGTCCGTGTGTCTTATGGTCGTCTGGGTAATCAGAATGGAGCCGGATTATACGATTATCTGGCTACTATGTCATTGGATGCTTTGGGATCTAATGGTTGGTTATTGCCTACTGCCTCTTCTGCCAGTGCTATCAAGGGAACGATAGCAAAGACCCCTAAAATGGTAAGTCCGTTTATTACATGGGAAAAAGTGGATAATGCAAACTTGGGACTTGATTTGATGCTGTTCGACAATCGGCTTTCTTTAGAAGCAAATATATACCAGCGCATGACAAGGGATATGATTGGTCCGGCCGAAGCTATTCCCGATATTAGTGGTATAGCTTCCGAAAACCGCTCTAAAATAAATAATGCTACATTGCGTAACCGCGGATGGGAGCTTTCGGTGAACTGGCATGATCAGCTGAAATGTGGATTTAGTTATGGCGTAGGATTCAATGTGTTTAGCTATAAGGCTGTCGTTACCAAATATAATAATCCAGATGGAACCATTTACAATAATCACACCGGGTATGGTCCTAATAAAGGATATTATGAAGGGATGGATCTTGGTGAGATTTGGGGGTATCAGGCTGACGACCTTTTCATGACAAACCGTGAGATTGATGATTACTTGCGAAAGGTGGATATGAGTGCGCTCAAGCCGGATGACATGTGGCGTCGTGGAGATTTGAAATATATAGATTCCAATAATGATGGGAAAATAGATGGTGGTGACGGTACGATATACAATCATGGTGACTTGAAGATTATTGGTAATACAACTCCCAAATATTCGTTCGGTATCAATTTGAATGTGGGATATAAGGGTTTTGAAGTATCTACTTTATTGCAAGGAGTGGCAAAAAGGGATTTCCCGATTTCGGGAAGTAGCTATATGTTTAGTGCAGGTAGCTATAACTTCAAGGAGCATCTGGATTATTTCAGCCCGGAGACTCCGAATGGCTTTTTGCCTCGTCTGACTAGCTGGAAAAATAATCAGGACTTTTATGTAAATACAGGGTATAATTCAACTCGCTATTTATTGAATGCAGCTTATATGCGTATGAAGAACCTGACTGTATCATATAATTTCGATAAGAAGTTGCTAAAACATATCGGTATTAGTCGACTGAAATTGTATGTAGCATGCGATAACCTGTTTACTGTAACAAAATTGCCAAAACAGTTTGATCCGGAAACGCTTAATCAGGTGAACGGAATGGCTGGAGGTACTACTACAGAGGCTCCGGGTCTAACCTCACCGGTCGTATCTAATGGTAATGGTATGGTGTATCCGCTAAACCGGAATTTTGTATTCGGACTTGATTTTACTTTTTAAATAGAGGATAATGATGAAAAAAATATATTTATTAGCAGTAGCTTTAGCCGGTACTTTATTGACTTCCTGTTCTGACTTTCTGGATAAAGTGCCTTTGGTGGTGCCCAGTAGCGAGACATTCTTGACGAATCAAAGTGCCGTGACTAATTATGTCGATGGTTTGTATATTGCTCTTCCTTCTGCAGGTGCCTATGGCATGGGAATAATGGGAGAAGAAAAGAATAGTGATAATATGGTAGCCATGGTGTATGACAGGCGTATGAACGGGGAGTTGCAAGAATCTATCGGAGGCGTAACAGAATGGCAGAAAGGATACCAGAATCTACGTAGTGTCAATTACTTCTTAGAATATTATAAAGTACCGGCAGCTGAAGAAACAGCGGAAGTATTATCTCTGAAAGGAGAAGCCTATTTCTTTCGTGCATATTGGCACTATTACTTGTTGACTAAATTCGGCAGTATTCCTGTGATGGACAAGTTTTGGGATGGAAACGCTACCGTTGGCGAGTTACAGATTCCGGCACGTGATCGTTCGGCAGTGGCACAATTCATTCTTGATGATTTGAAGGCAGCTAAAGAGTTGCTATATTCCCGCAGCAAATATCAGGGATTGCGTATTTGTAAAGAAGCTGCTATGGTTATGGCGATGAGAGTGGCACTCTTTGAAGGTACGTGGGAGAAATATCATAAAGGTACTGACTTTGCCGCTGCCGAGTATAAATCAGATGATTTTTTGCAGCAAGTACTTACTTTGGGGGATGAATTGTTTCAAATGGGTATTACATTAAACACAAAAGAGAATGATAAATCAGTGAAGAATATTGATGATGCGTATGGAAACCTGTTCAATTCAAAAGATTTGTCGGCTACTCAGGAAGTGTTGTTTTGGAAGAAATATTCAATTGCCGACAACTTGGTTCACAGTTTAAATACGAATTTATCCAGTGGAATGTGTGATGCTGAAGGACCAGCCGGACTTTCTCAATCATTAGTAGATAATTATTTAAGTGTGGATGGCAACTTTATTGATCCCACAGCCGCAAAATTTAAAGATTTCAATGAATCTTTTAAGGATAGGGATGGTCGGTTGCTGGCCACTGTAATGCATTCGGACTGTAAATACAAATCGATGACAGTGAAAGGAGCTAAGAAAATGCTGGTGAAGGCTTATTCAGAGGAAGATAAAGATTTAATCAATCCTCCTCAAATTGTAAGTACCGGAAATCAGAGTAATACTACCGGCTATCATATCCGTATGGGAATTGATACTACATTCGTAAGTGGGCAGGGAGAAACTGCCACTCCAATGATTCGTTATGCAGAAGCCTTGCTGGCTTATGCAGAAGCTGCGGAAGAATTGGGAAAATGTGACGCTGCTGTTTTGGAGAAGACTATAAAGCCATTACGCGAACGGGCCGGAGTCACTTATCTCGCTCCATCAGCTATTGATCCCAATTTCCCTGATTTTGGTTATACAATTTCTGCCAATCTGCAAGAAATCCGTCGGGAAAGACGCTCTGAACTGCCATTGCAGGGAATGCGTTTGGATGATTTGATGCGTTGGAGAGCACATAAGTTATTCCAGGGGAAACGTGGCGGAGGCGCTTACTTTGGAGCCGGCAGCGTTTTATATAAATCAATTGATCCGAAGAATGAAGAATTGGCTCAAATTCTGGTAGACAATAACGATTACTTGGATCCACTGAAAAATGTTCTTCCACGTGGGTTCCAGTTTGATGCGGGACGTGATTATCTACTTCCGATTCCACCGAGCGAGATATCATTGAATAAAGAACTGACACAGAATCCGGGGTGGCGCAAAAATTGAGAAGCATCAACTTAAGTTCATTGATAATTATAAAGAAAAAAACATGAAGAATATATTCTACAAACTATTTTCAATATCTCTATTGGGTGTATGCTTGATGGGATGTGAAGATGAAACTAAGTATTTGCCTTTACCACAAGCTGTTCCTTTTACGATGACTGTCAATAATACGACTTTTGTAATGGGCGAAAAGTTAGTTGTCGATTTGGATATTAATCCGGATAAGGATGGAAGCGAGGTTTTGGCTAACGAAGATTTTGATATTTATTTTACCGCTAAAACTGGTACGGAGGATGTGTCCGGCGTATTCAAAGATTTTCATAACATCGTTACTTTTCCGAAAGGTGAGAAGAGTATTCGTGTTGAGTTCCCTCTGAAAGAAACTGGATTGGAAGGAAGTAAAAACTTTAATTTTGTAGCTTTTTCCCGCGGATACGAGATTGGTAACCCTAGTTTTCCTATGAAAGTGTCCGATTACTATCGGGTAAATATGGCAATACAAGGCAATGCGGACAATATAGTAACGGAAGGTGATAAATTTGTGTTGGTAGCCAGTCTGGATAAACCGAGGGCAATACCTATTGTGGTAAGTATCAGCGCAAAAGCGGAGGATGAGAGCTCTTTTGAAAATTTGCCCAGTGAACTGACTATTCCTGCAGGAGCGCTGAACGCAAAAACTGACCCTATATCTTTAGTTATGGATGGAGCGAAGACAGGAGACAAGGAGTTGACATTGAATTTCACTTCAAACTCTGAAGCTAATCCGATGAAGTCTGATAAATTAGTAATTATGATGACTGACCTCGAATCTCTTGCCAATCCGGATATGTATGATCCGACCTTGGTGTATGAACATCCGGAATATCCATTTGTATCTAAAGGCAATAAAAGCAAATTCGATGCTTGGTGGGGGAGTGACAGAAGCTCGTCTGTAGAAATAACCGGAAAAACGGGTGCTAAACCTGGAACTGATTATGCTTCGTTAACTTCGCATCCCAACCAGAAATTAGCAGAGGAAGGATGGAAATTCTGGAGTGGCGTAGAGTTCCATTTTATACAAAGCTCTTTCGGGTGGAGTATGCCGACGAAGCCGAATACGTCGTTTGGTAACTATAGGCATTGGTCTTTTAATTATATTCCAACTAAATCAATACAAGATGTGTTTGCTGCTAATCGCGATAAATGTTCTAATGTAACAGAAGACGGTACTTATCAATTGTGGGTACAAGCTGGTTCCACACCGGGAGACGGACTTGGTGCGAGTAGAGATTACGGTTCGGCTGCTGTATATATTGGAAGAGGCGGTTCAGGTGCTTCTACCCGTTTTATACACATCAATCCGGGAATGCGTATAGAAATGAGAGTGCGTGTGACGGGAGATCGTACGGGTATTGTTCCGGTCATTGAGCTTAGAGATGCACCTGGGGGCGTATTTGATAAACAAATACAGAGAATCGATATTCTTAGAAATACGAAAGGAAACTTGGTGACACAAGGTGTTTTCTCGACAATGGAAGATGGTACTAAAACAAGCCCACTCCCCAAAATTGGTGATTATAATATTTATTGGGTAGAATTGACTACAGATGGAATAAAAGCTGTCTCTTATACACATCTCCGAGCCCACGAGACAAGAGGCAATCT
>ENA-OZDJ01000022-OZDJ01000022.1-human-gut-metagenome-genome-assembly--contig:-NODE-22-length-29471-cov-9.242249_pt1 | contig 29471 bp, 49 predicted proteins | sample MGYA00245058_ERZ653589 | MGnify/ENA primary metagenome ERZ653589 (study PRJEB26926, sample SAMN06165123) | human gut metagenome | biome: ENVO:00009003; feature: ENVO:2100002; material: ENVO:00002003... | reverse complement strand
TAAGTCGTCGGCAGCGTCAGATGTGTATAAGAGACAGCTCTCCCGTAAATCTGATAGTGATCGCCACAGCTCTCAAATGTTACTTGATAGCTGTTTAATCCCATCCTAATTGTCTCGCAATACCTTTCATCTCGCTATACGCGATCCTGTGACATCCAGCAACCAATATATCATTCTTATAGCTATTGATCTTCCATTTGTGACCGGTTGTATCCAATACCATATCGTGTTGGAATTTACTGCCATTATGGAAGAGCTTTATCAATTTCCAAAGTCTCTCAGCTTCAGCTCGTCCTATCTTGATATTCTTGCTAGTCTCAATTATGCCATTCTTAATGCGAAGCCATACGTTAGGCTGGTCATCCTTCAAATAATAATGTGGATATAATTCCAGAATCTTGCTAGACTTCCACATCTCGATCTGTTCTTCAAATTTTTTCTTGCGATCTTCTTTTTCTTTTCTTCTTTTTTCAAAAATTAAAGCCTCTTTTTTCGCCTTACTGTCTTCCCATCTCTGACATCTGGCCGCATACTCAGCCCACGTTCCTTCACCACAAATCTCATCTACTATCACATTGGTCGTTCCTAAAGTTTCTAACGCTTGGTGATTTAGCAACACCTCAAACACACGCTTTAACTCATGGACATATTCACTTTTAATCTTATCCGATTCATAAGATAACTCATGTTTAGTTCCGATCCAGGTGTTTGCACTTTTTTTAAGAAGGCTCTTGGGAGTACCCATATTAAAGAACTCAATATAATCCATTAGACTTCTAAATACTCCCCAAACATCCCTATAAGACAGGCTTGTTCTAACCTTCTTGTATTTCTCGATAACCTCTTTGATAAGCTCCAATTGACTGGTGATAAAAGCCATGCTGCCATCATCAGACATATTATATCCAACAGAAAATACCTTTGAGCCAGTTGGTATTGCACTACGAACACAACGTTGATGTTTACAGGTAGAAGAAGAATAATACTTATCGTTAAGCAAATACGCCTTTTCACCACACTTATTTCTTACGATTCTTCCAACCTCAAAGTGATAGCCATAAGAATAAATACTTTCACCTTCAAAGAAGAAATTGCTACCTCTAGCTGATTCTTTCTTTTCGTTCGCCCATAAATGAGCTACCATATAGTTATTCATATCAATGTTTTTTTGTTATGTAATTACAGATGGTATATAATTACCTTAGTTTAATCATTGTACTTGTGAAAAATAAAATCCGCACATTCTCCGGGGAGTGTTCCTGCGTCATTACAACGGTAGAATCCTTGTGTTTCAAAACATACATCTACCGGATAACCTTCTGCTGCTTCCAAGAAGCGTTTGATTTCCTCACATTCTTCATCCGTTAATCCAGTGTAATCATCATTGATTAACGGGCAAGCCCAATAAACCGGAAGCCTGTATCTTATTACTTCTATCATAGCTTTATTAGTTTACAATTTACATTTTCAAACACCGGAATTATTCCATTCTCTCTAAAATAAGCAGTGGCCACCTTGAAAGCATATAGCGGATTCACTTTCTTAATTTCTTGCTGTGATTTATAAAAAGTAAGTGACTGACATACATAGAAGTTTTCATTGCCAATACCACCAAAAAGCCAATTCATACTACCTTCATTACAATTAGTGCCACCCAGTACAATTAAGTCACATCCGGTCTTTCTGGTTCCAAGAATAAACGGTTTATTCTTGTTTTCTGGAAGCATGAATGTTTCCTTCTCAATATTAAACCAGTCACTCTGGCAATTTTCTACATCCCGGCGAACGATTTCGTCAATTTCACGGGCATATTCTTCTTGTGTTTTCATAAGATATGTTTTAAATAGTTCTTAATTTCTCTTCAATAAACGTATCTATCATCTTATAGTAACTTCCATCAAAAACGTAGTTGTTATATCTTTTTGTAAACTCTTTGGCCCAGTCTTGAATGATGTCGAATGCTTCTTCTCTGCTATAACATTTCAACTCCGTTAATCTCTCCACAGCTTCCGCTGACATCTCTTGAAGATTCCGGATGTAAGTTGGATTAACGCTATATGGAGGTTCTTCTTCATCCAGCATAACAATTCTTGGTTTGTTTGCCGACCGGCATTGCTCAGCGGTTTGGGTAAATCTCTGGAAATATTCGGCATCATACTTATTCCCATGATAATCAATGAAAGCAATCTTATCTCTATATATCTCACAGGCATTTAAAGATTCTCGTGTCGATCTTTTTATTGGTCTTGATCCATCCCATAACCAGCCATAAAACTGTATACCATCCCAGATAAGACATGATAGATATCTTAGAGAAAAAGACTTTATATCTAATATCTTATGTTGTATAGGATTAACTTCCCGCTTAGCATCTTCAAGAGTTTTGTATATAGACGTACTTGTCTCAATTTTACCCTCTCCCAATTTGCTTCCAAACCAAAAAATATATTCGACATACATATTTCTCCCACAAATACCTGGATCTTTTACTATCATGCCACGATATTTCGCTTCACGGATTACCCCGTCCCTATGCATGAATACCCTTATTCCAAAGGGTATATCATAAATCAATACATTACACATATCTTAATCAATTTACATGTTCATATATATCCCCATTCTCATAATAAAGTCGATCTTCATATTGATTATGATGAAGTTCCTCACGTATCGCATCTTCATCATCAGCCCAATACTCATACTCCTCATGCCATGACTTAAAGAAATTATCATAACATTGTCTCATCAGATCCTCTAAAGAAAAACCCTCCGGATAAGTACACCATGCATTGTAATAATCAATTATAGGTTTCAGGAGATAATAATCATAACACATCCCTGTCAATGGGCAATTATCTCCATAGTCAAACATCACCCTACTATACTTGTGCCTGTATTTGTATTTCCCATCAATATATTTACCTGACGTGGAGAAATACTTGCCCTTGATAATATATGGCATAATATTGTTGTTGATATATCTGAACAGTAATTTACCGCATAGATTCTCAGGGAATATATCACGATGATAATCTGTAGGGTGTTCATAAATAGGATCCTTGTATTTAAACTCATAACTAAAATCATATCTCTCGTATCCAACTTCCCAATTATAAACCCTAGTATCTGTCATATCCTCAAAGGCTTTCATTGACTTTTTATAGTCTATGTTATAATCATCCATACATTGCTCCATTACATTCCAACGCTCACGCTCTATGATCCTTTCTTGTGAGTCTTTTGACAGCTCATCAAACTCATACAGTTTTAATACAATCTCTTTCATAATCCCTCCTCTTTTAATATAACTAGATCCCTAACGTCAATCGAATGACTTACGTACCTCCTTATGTTCACGTTTAGAGATATGATTGTGGCTATTCTCACGAACCACCACAATCCAGATTCAGATATTACTCATCCTTTATCTTTACGAATGGGTTTTCTACATAAAACTCCACTACATCCTTAGATTTTATAGATGTCACTATACCGGTGGTATCCACAAATCCGTCTGTCTCATCCATTGTCAAATCTTCTATTTTATCTCCCGGTAGAAAACAAAGATTATAGTCTTGATCAATATACATAATCATCTTTAACCTAACCATGTCATCAATGATGCCTTTCATTCTCTCCACGACATCCAATTGATCATTACTAAGCATTAATCTACTTTTTGATGATTCCACTAACCTTATGTCTCCATTCCTGTCAACTACAGTTAAGTCATTGAATTTATACACATCTTCACGTGTTCTGTAATATGTTTCCTTACAATAAATTTTTCCTTTATCATCTATTTCAACATCAAAATATTCCAACTTATCCTTGACAGCTCTTCCGTTTTTGTATTTCCACACATCACCTATTGGAATGAACCCATATAATGACTCAAAAACATCATATATTGATAGTCTTGTCTTAGGAATGCTCTCGCCCTTTTTAAAACATTCTTCGGACGAATAAAATAATTTCCCATCTAATGTCTTCTCAGTCCTACATCCTCCCCATGTTCCTACATATCTAACTACTCCATATGTAAAACTGATCAAGATCTTATCAATCTCAAACCACTTTAACCTTCCTGACATATCGTCAAAAAGATATCCACTCTCTAGATAAACCGATAAACATTCTCTAATTTCCATAACAATTTATTTTTTTTAATTAAACAACATCATTTGCCTTGATCACTATCCGTATCAATATTATGAACAAGCTCATATAGATCATAATCACTACACTCTGCTAAACATAAAGAGAAGACGTTCCTGTCGTTAATCAGGAAATAGCTATCTTCTAATATGAAGATAGATCTTCCTACCTCTAAAAAATAGTCCCATAACTCATTGCCTCTTTTATTGCCAAACACTTTCTGAAAAGTATGACGATCTGCCTTATTCTCGAATTTACGCATCCGTCTAATCCACTCATATCCGTGCCTCACTAAATCCAATCCGCCGGCTTCATCGAAGCTCCCGTTTTTATCAATCCATTTATTTACATCTATCAACATACTCCCTTATAATATTACATTAAACAACTCGTTTAACCTATCTATCTCACTTAGGTATTCATCTTCTTTATCAAATCCAATTTGCGTCCCTCCCTCCAATCCAAAGGACAGGGTAAAGGATATGACCCAGCCCGATCCGTCCACGGCCTGCCCCTTGGGAACCCAAGACATCACCGTCTTCTTGGATATCCACCATCTCCCTATCTGAACGAAATCAGGATAGTTGTCTATTAAATACACCATCTGACTAACCATCTTATTAACATCATCAAAAGGCACTATATGATACTTGTTTCTTATCCTGACCTTCAAGAAGGGGTTATCCATATTATATGCCGCAAATGCTGATATCACGGAACTAGGATATCTAACTCCTTTTATTATCACCCATTTCATATATCACCCCCTCTTTATATAACATAAATTCATTGGATAAAATTTATCCGCGCTCTCTTTCCCTTCTCCGCGAAAGTTAGCCAGCCCGCATGTCAGGATGCTCACAAGGTTATCCACCACCTCCAACTCGCTCGATTTGAACCACGCCAACTGACTATAAGTTTCACCTATCCATATTATACTCATTCTCCCGTCCCGACTGACCTCCTTGACCAGCCCTATATGGTTTTTAGTGTCCTTAATTACATTTGATTCGTCAATATTTGTAAGCCGAACAAAATCCATCGGCCGTATCACTTTATTCTCGTCCATGTCTTTATCCTCCTATATTCTTTTTATTCTCTCAATTTACGCTTAACCTCTTTAACATATTTAGTAGAATGTAGTCCCCTATGCAATCTTATAGCCCGATCTATATCCTTATTCGGATTATGATGAGATTGATATATCTCGAACATCTCCCTAGCCTTGACAGGATTTGTCCTATCATCGTATCTATACCGCTTTTTCTCCCGTTTAAGACACAATATCCTATTAACCTCATCTACATACACCTTTTTCATCTGCCACCTCCCTAAAGCCCCGGATGAGGCGTTATACGCCCGATCGTCATTCCTTGACTCCACGAAAGACAAGGCGGCCGCCAGCCTATCCCACACCCGTGCCTCGATCACGGCCGGCTTCGGGGCGAGGGGCATGCCTCCGCTTCCTTTTGGCGGTGTTAATATTATCATCGCCATCACAAGTAAGTATCTTATCATGTTTACTTGTTTTTATAAAACTCCTCCCCAAATTTCACGTTATCCACATAATCCTCCATGCACTCATGAACAACTATATGAATATCCCCCTCCACATATGTTACCTCGGACATCAGCCTCTCATTAGTCACCCACCAAGAATAACTATCAATATGCCGTGTCTCGAATCCATGATCATGTAACAGACACATAACATTATGTTCTAAATTCTTAACCATCATCACACAATCATACACGATATATCCGTTGATACTTTCATGAAACCATCCGAATGCGCAAATGTATCTACTCATTAGCTTATACAACTTCCTCGCTACTGGATTAGGTATTACCTCATCCATATCAAAATCCATACTCTCCTCGATAAGCTTATCCACATCCCGCTCCTCAATACAAGCCCTAGGCATGCCTTTCGCCCTCACATGAAGGCGTGATCGACTATCCCGGCTTAATACCGTCCCGACATACTTCTTCCCTTTGGTATATCCCATATTATGATTACCAGTAATATGGAACATAATTTTATCACCTATGTTAATCTCTTCCATATCCAAGATATTTATGTTATTTGTTATCCTTTTTTATACAAAAAGAGGATATAATGGCATAATATTATGATATCAAGACACGAATACGTTATCTATCATATTATCATACATATCCTCCATATAACGTTATTTATGGCATTATATCGTATATGATGCTGCATACCATAAATACGTCCAATCAATCCTCTTTTAAGCTCTTATCGCTATTTAGACTATCAGCTATACTCAATATCTTCGAAATAAGAGCCTTTTTAGGCTTGTAGTCATCATTTACGCTTATAACCGAGTAATTATATACCACGCCTTCTTTCGACACCTCCACACCCACGTATTTAGGCGCAACAGCATCCCTATGCAACACGATAAACGGGTTTTTACCGTCCAGTTTATTTATCAACTGGTTAAACTGTCGCCTCGTCATCTGATAGTGATATTATTTCCATGTTATAAATACGATCTCTCTTTACCCTTATCTTCTCGCATAGCTCATCGAAGCACTTATCTTCTTCTAACTTATCAACATAATATGATACACTTGATTTAGAGCTTCCTTGAAGATATATATTCCCTCTTATATTCTTTGAGAAAAAATTAGGCAAGACCATCTTTTGTCTCTTATCTTTATTATCCATGTAAGATATAACAACAACCCACAACTCTGGCTCCCGTTCTTTTACCGATAACATAAGATCGAGACCCGATTGACTATTGATATTCCTTCTGCCAGTTTCGTTATAACGTAGAATAATATAATCATCTGCGTTATCATTCTCAACCATCACGACTATGGGGCGATCGCCCTTCCCATTATCACATAATACTCTTGCCTCTTCCCCGTTGCGGAGATATACCTTATCGTAATCTCCGTTTTTGTATATCTCAAAATCAAATTCTATTACCATCTTATTTCCTCCTATTGATATATTGTTGTGTACGACCTTCCTCTATCTTCTCGAAATAAAATTTATTCCCATATAACCGGGTGAAACAGATATTATATCCGAAATGTTCCGCGCGTCTGATCTGCGCGTAACCTCTACTGATGTCATTATTATCAATCAGCGTAACAAAACAATGTGATCCTACTTCTGTATTCAAAACCAGATTTTCCCAATCTTTTACCTCCATATCAAATCTCCTTAAATAATTTTTTGTTATGATTATCGCTATTATACCATTTATCAATATTATCGTACTGCTTTGGATAAACCCCATAAGACCTACACCACCTAGGTAACGGCCCGTTCAGCACGTCTAACGCCGTCTCAAGGTCAAACGTAGCTTCCTCCTTGACACAACACCCCGATCCACTTCCACAGCTCGGTATATAAGCTCTACTATACGCTACGCTCATCCCATATTCCCCATGACTCAGATACCCGATGTTGGGTGAATCAGGGAAGGCGTAATACAACATCGTATAATCACCCTTACTCCAACCTCTATTATAAGTATCATCCTGCCATGCGAAAACCCTGCAACCGGCCTTCTTTAACTCATCAGCCGCTTTTCTTAAAATATTATCTCCCATATCATTTATATTTAAATTATGCCAAGGCGCCGGGAACCGACCCCGGACCATATCCGCACACGTACGATCATGGTATTCCTTCCGCCCCGCCAAGGCTTGGTTCAACATTAACAAACTTTCATATCCTCACACATCTTAAAAAAGACCTCTCTTATGATCCTCTTATACAAGATGTATATCTCATCATCATCCTCATCGAACTCCACGCCCCATGAACGTAATAAATATCTAATGTCGCAATCCGCTATATGAATCCTAAATATGGATGGAACGCTCATTATGTAATCCTCAAAAGCTTTCTTAATCCCATCCCTTTTGATATGTTCTTTATACTCATCCTTGAACACGTCAAGCATAAAAGATAGATATTCCCTATCATATTTAAACTGCTTCCCATAATTATCTGTATCTATATGATCCAGTATATATATTTCTATAGCGTCTCTATCGTATTTTGACATACTTCTTCCTCCTCCTTTTGATATTTTATAACCTTTTTCTCCCCATACGCTTTCGCTAACTGGATAAGTTGACCGGTAAACACCTTGGTACGGTGTTTTACGATCTTATCCACCAGCTCCGGGCATCTGGTTCTCCACCTATAATTAACCTCACCTTTAGCTTTCTTCTTGTAATACCTGTAGAATGTTACGGCTACTACCACTTCTCCATTCTGCTCGAAAGCAACCAAATCGTAATTGTTGTAAACTATTTCGTTCATGTTGTTATTATTTTTATGTACTTAATCACTTCTTCTGGCAAGGATGCTAAATCCCTAACCCTTTTACCAAAATTGTATGTTTTTCTCTTCCACGGGTAATAATCCCCTACATACATCGCTATTCCTTGAGGATGGAACGGGTTCGAGCTACAACTAAATATCGGATAATATAGGGCATTATTATGATTATTACTCTTACCACTTATACACACAATAGTATATCTATCAGACGTTTTATCGCCAAAATCATATACTCTTACCTTCACTTTCATGCCATTGGCATTTGTTATAATATTATCCATATATACCTCCTTTATTGTTTGTTGTTCAATCCGACTAATCTATTTCCTTCCCATATAAGGTATATGAGCCACACCATCCACGACTCTCATTTGATACCCGAATATGATTCACAGGTTTATTCCCCGCCATACAATTAGCGTAAGATAATACCGCCGACATGCTTCTAAACCCAGAATCCATTGCTGATTTAATAAGCTTCCTATCACATCCAAATACCAATATCTTTATAACATCCTTCTCTTTTACAGTTCTTCTTACACGCATAATCTTGCCATAAAATAAATAAACATAAAATCTATTCTCTCTTTGTTATCATCCATCCTATGCCCGGTAATTTCAAAAACAACCCTACGCTTTTCTACAGTCTGTATATTATCTAACTGAATAGCTATGTAAGGATATTTTATAACTTTCTCTCTATTGATGTTATTCAAAATAGCGTTGACATCTTGCCTGCGAAAATACATATTTACCCCTATGTAGCTGGCAACCAAAAGACATTCGTCTATTATCCTATCAGTATCGAATAACAATAACATATCATCCTTCTCGACAGTATATTCCATATCAAGAATCTTGATACGTTTGCTTCCGTCCTTCTTATCAGCTATAAGAATCCCTATTATATCCTTATCGGTCGTAAGGATATAATACGCCTCATCCTTTGTAATATTATCACGAAGGTAAGATAGCGCTTCATCCTGTAATCTTAGTAGTTCTATTTCGTCCATATTTATTTCTATTGTTGCCAAGGGAAAAGGGACGGCGCTGGCGACAAGGCCTGTCCAGCCTCCCCGCAGCCGCCCGCATTCCCCTTGGTGGTATTAACTTCCTCCAATAATCTCATAATCGAATTTCACATTAATACTCTCATCAATGTTTAATTCTTTCTTCATCCCAAATACAGTCTCCCTTACCGTATCAAAATCCGATAATTGATCTTCGGGATTATTCACAAGCTCTCTCCGGTTATTCTTCCTAGGTTTTCTAGATGTAAGAATATATTCCGCACAACAGCTTCCTTCAAATGTCCTCACTCTGGAATACCATAGATCACCGGTCCCGTACTCAACACATATATTCATGTTTATGATGGTATTATCCCACGCTTTTTCCGGTAAATGTTTGAAAATCCTGTTAACCCACCCCGTGTCAATATCTATATAAGGACAATCTAAATCCGATGTCCCCTTAATATCCAGATATAGCATAACCTGTCTATTATTCTTAAACATTCGAGCTTTCACATTCATTTTCTTCCGTCCCCATACCACTATTCTATTATTTCCAACTTCCCGTAATAAGGATAAAAACAACCGTCTCGATAAACCGAATATCTGAGCGTTTTATCCTTTGCTTCATAGATGGTAACACAACCGCTGTTATAAGCGTTGGATAGTTCTTTTGCTACAAATCCACCTATTCGTTTATAGGTTTTAGGCGTATCCGCCAACGGCCTGCCTACATATATTTTTACCCTCTTGCACTTTTTGTCGCCTACGCATATATCCTTTCCTCTAAGCTCTGTTAAATACATGAATCTCATATCAACCGATTTTAAATCCAACATTCCTCTACCTCTATCTCCATACGATCCTCCCAATTACATAAATCAGGGTTCTCTCCTTCATAAAAGTAATAGTAAGCCCATACCTCAATATCGCCCACTTTTATGCATCCATCACTGCACCATTCCACAATATCGTCATTCCTGCATACGTTTGTCGGTTCAGCACCAAGCGACAATAGTTTGTTTATTATATTGTCACCGAACCTTTCTTTCGCTTCCTCTTTCGTCATATCACTATCAGATTTTTAATATTACACTACCGCCAAAGGAGAACAGGGAACGGGCGACCAGCGGGGCCGACCCCACGCCATCGCCGCCCCTCGTTTCCCTTGGTTCCCTCCGTATCACTCCCACGCCAACAGACAATATCTACCACCAATAACACTATACCCACCATCACTCGCAACCGCTTTGCGTTTCCACTTAACGGTAAAGTATTACCCCCGTTTAGAAAGGAATCCCATTGATTGGAAAGTATTTCTTTTGTTGATTGAAGGGGTTCCCCTTGTTTTTCTTTGTTTTCCTTGGGTTTCATTGGTTTTCCTTGGTTTCCCTTGTTTGGAGGTGTCCCCTCCCGCAAAACAAATCAACCCCACCAACTCCCAGCATAAAACCCGAGACCTTCCTCCCGATTGTTCCACGTGGAACGCCCGTTCAGTCTAGGATATCGAGGTCCTTGTTCTTGATTGCCTTATATATCTGCTTTATACAATGTATTGATAATAAAGCCAATAAAAGAACTATGATTAAAGGCAGGGCGTCGCCCGTAGCTATAACATACCGCCCCAACTCAAATGCCATATACCCACAAAACAAAGTAAGTACGAAATATATAACTAATCCCATAAAATATACAATAAGTAACCACGATTTTAAAATTACGCCCAAATAATATAATCAATTGAGTATCAATAATATAATATATATCAATCCCTAGAGCTTCCTCTAAGGAAAGACAAGCCTAGACATAGATAAAAAATATACAATAAGTACCGCCTATTATATACCTTTTATAATCGATTCACGCACAAAACCATACATAAGGGCACAATATACCCGCCTGCATGGATATAAATATATACAGAATGATACATAATAAAGCGTTTTGCTTACACATTTTCGATAAAGGCTTAAAATTTACCGCCTCAACACTTTTATGTGTAAGCAAAACATATGAATATGCTATCATTCTGTAAAATATAGGCACAAAAAAGCCCTTCCGTCTTATATCACTACAATACGGAAGGGCAAAACTTTAAAATCAAATAAAAACAAACGACTACTGCCTCAATTTGTTTGCCATGTAACTAACACGCTTACGCCTGCACTTATCCGACTCCCTGCTACAATCTAATTTATTAGAATTGTATAGTTCTTTGGTAAGCTCAATATAAAACTCCATTTGAGACTTTCTAGCAGATTCTAAAGCCTTTTCTTTTTGAATAAATAGTTTCCTATTCAAGTTACTAAATTTATTCTTGTACATAATCAATCGCATTTAATGAAGCCAATAAGAAATAGGCGACTAACAAGGCACAAGGCCGCCGTTATCAATACAGCTAGCCGGACGCACCACACCCGCCAGATTCCCTTTGGTTTTTGTCCCTTTGCCCCGAACGAACGAGACCAAATACGCACATACGTCACCCGTGATACGTACCGACAAGGCGCACTTTGTCCGTCAATTTAACCGCACAAAATACCCTTGTAAGGGTTGTTATTTTGCTACTACATATAGCGCATAAGTATTTAAGCCACCTTAAACGCTATTGTTTTGATACATTAGCACGGCTATAACACCGTTATGCACTCCATGCGTGTTACTCTAGCAACGCATGGACATACGCCCTATACATACGTATATACACCAACGTACCCCGTGATTCTACACGGCCTACTAGGCTGCCTAGTGTACTTACCGGATTGATATAAACCTAAAGATAATAGTACTATTATAGACTATAATAGTACTTAAACCACATTGTTAAGCGGCGGCCTATCTACTGCTAATTCTCTATACCATAACAATATGCAGTATGTTTATATCAATATGTTAAATATCGTGTCCATTTAGTCTAGATCAGTGGCACGGCGTGAACGTATGGACATTACCACCATAACGCTCCTATACATAAATAATATAGGAGCTAAATACTTGTTATCTTTCGTTTTTTGGGTGTGTTAAATAGTATGTAACACATTTAGCTATTAAAGCAAATGTATATCGTTTAATAGGTACGGCACACTTTACGATACGTTTGTCTGATCCGTTAAACACTTCATAATATACACCCCCTTCATATTCTACAGGCTCGTTATACCCAAAGCGTTTATGTGCTTTGCCTGTTATCGATATATCTGCCACCTTATCCTCTGACAACTTTGTGTTTCTATCCTGATCCTGTTTATCAAGATATATTCTCTCTATTTCCTTGTAAGCGCAAAAGGTTTCATCCACACGTGGCAGTATATCCTTGCAAAGTTGTATTACTACCTCCTTATCCCTTGCTAAAGCAACCAAAGCCGGTACTATATATTTGTCTACTTTTATATCATTATCTTTCAAAATTTCGTTAATTTCTTTACCAGATTTAAAGATCTGACACCAAGCCTTGACCGCACCTGTTAGCGTTTTCTCACTTGCTTTCTTTACTTCATTCTGAACTCTGTTTAATTCTTTGTTTGTCATTAGATTTGCCCGTACCCTCGGGACTTGTATTGGCATCTGGTGCGCCTGTTTGTTAATATTGTTATTTCACATTGCAAATATAATACATGTTTTATTTTCAAACAAATATTTTGCAATAAAAATTCGACGATTATATGTAATAAATCTAATCAAATGTAAACGTATATTAAAATATTGATTTATATGATTGATAATCAGCAAGTTAAACGGAAAATAAACATTCTTTTTTCGTCCAGCTGGTAGTTTGCCGTCCTTGTTTTATGATTTATACAGGTTGGGGGGGGGTGGACCAAAAAACGGCAGCACGGCCGGGCCGATTTCGGGGAGGTGGTCCGTCCCGCACCCCATATCCAATAAAAGGCAACCATCTCCCAATAGGGTATCTTCTCAAACCCATTTAATAGATATAATTATAATTGTATTATATTTAGGGCGTAAATAAAAACATGAATAAGATTATGAGTTTAATGATAGAGTACATAGAAAAAGAAGGGGGGGGGGAGTAAAATATGTTTAGAAGAAGATGGTTTTCATCCCCAAAAACAGAGAGGAGATATTTCTTCTCCACCAACCAAGGATCATGCGACATTTATGCGGATGGCGTATATGTAGGGAGATATCTTGGCACGGGTATCACGGAGTTCACGTACTCAACGAGCAGGAATTATATAAATATAAGTTTGGTAGGTATCAGCCTACCGGATCAAGTCTATAATTATACGAATGGTATAATCACCGATTCGTTGGCTATTTATCAGGGTTCTACTACCGATGCCAAATATACCGCCATATTCGACGCTGAGATATATGAGACTATTCCTGTCACTAACGCTAGGGTACAATCAACGATGACCGATATAGTCATGAATTACAAGCTTGGGGATTTTGTGTCCACGTCAAAGAAGGAGTTAATCAATAGCGGGATTCAGATATATCCAGGATACGATGGATTTTATCGAATTATCCAAGGAGCGTTTATAATTCCGATAATAAATACTACATATAAAATATATGTGAACTTCTTCACCCCCACATGGGAAGGTCATTCGGAAAGTCGAACACTTATGGGGTATGGTTATATCTATGGGTCTACTCCGGCTTCTCCTCCATCTCAATCATCTACTTACGTGACGGTTACTAACAACAGGCAGAATGCGGTAAGGGTTCTTATTCTTACGTCTCTTAACGTGACCGACATACAATCCCTTATAAATCGATATGGAACGACAGTAGTGAGATCTAGCAAGATATATGAGTATTATGATACAGCTAACAATATAATGACAGGGTTCGTGGAGGACAAATTGCCCGGTCAAGCCTATTACGCCTATATGCTGGATAATGAGTTGCGTACTGGTGTAGGGGACTTTACGATAGTATAACGATAGGTAATTATATACCAGTTTACACCTCCCTATAAAAAGATAGGCAAATCTCATTTTTATTGACCGACCCTATGATAAAGCATTAAAAAGTATGTCATAGGGTTGTTTGCGTTTCTAAATATCTATATCTTTGCCCCACGTATTAGAATAAAGACGTAGAAGCGTTAAGATATTATCTCGTATTTGAAATCTGGACAATTTCAACCACTCGGGATAATAGACAAAGATGCCTCCTACGCCTATGTTGTTATATTTATACCTCTAGGGGCAAACTATACACAATCATAAGGCTTGGGGCTGTTGTTTGTTATTGAGTGGTGGGCAGTCCAGAGCCTCAAATACGGTAACATCCAATAGTCCCCACGTATTCTATGTTTCTATCCAAGTCATTTTATGAGTTTAACATTTTCTTAACATCGGTAAATTTAGCATTGTAAAACATGTATGTTTTTGGGTCGTAATAGACCTTCTTTCGCACAAGAGCCACAATAATCCTGATGAGTTTGTTCTTGACATTGTTTAAAGCCACTTGTGGCTTTTTACCACGCCCAATCAGTCGGTTATAATACTCTCTTATTTCTGGATTGAATTTTTTTGCACAATGAGCAGCCTGTCCCAGCAAGGATTTTATGAGCTTGTTGGCGAAATGGCTTGTTTTAGCCGGAGAGTGGATACTTGTGCCTGAATCTTTTCCAAACGGGGCAACACCATAATAACAGGCTATTTTGCGTGCGTCCAGGTCAAAACGTCTGAAGTTGTTGGTGAAGATAAGCAAACAGGCTCCGTTTTGACGTGCAACGCCTTTTATCGAAGTGATGATAGCATAGTTCTCCTTAAGTTCGGCATCACTTTCTATGATGCGGTCTATCATCAGGTCGCATTCCTTGATGGCATTATCAATCTCAGACATTAAATGCTTGCTTTTGCGCTTGATAAAACTGATAGCCTTCGAGGGTTCGGCGGCTTCCTTGTCTTGCTTTCTAACATCCATGGCAATATGTTGCTGTACCAATTTATGCCGGTAAAGAAACACCTCACGAAGTTGTGACAGCGATTCGCTAAGCGGCTCAAACAGGACTGCCTTGTCTTGATGTCTCCAGGCGTACTCTGCGATCATGGATGAGTCGGCCTTGTCACTCTTGACACGTTGGATTCCGCTACTATGCTTGATGGAATAGGCATTCTCAATCCATATGTCAAGGCCTTTGCCATACAGCCATTTGCTCAGTCCCAGACTACATGATCCGGTGTCCTCGCCACAGAATAACCACTCGTTCTCCACGGACTTGTCCGCATTCGTTTTGACCCATTTGAAGAACTGTCGATAGCCCTTTTTGTCGTTTGTGAACGTGCCGTATTCCCGATTACCAAACTCTTTGAGTCCACAAGCCTCGATGATGGCTGCATCGAATTTCTCTTTGGCAAAATCTATGCCGATAAATAGTTTCTTCATATCTTTACATATCTTTTTTTCAAGACTGATAAAAAGCTGTTTTTTACTCTAAACTCTAAATAGGCTCGTAGCCTTAATATTCTATCGGAGTTTTGCAGCTTGGCGGGGAGAGACCGTAACGCGGGATAGTCTCAAAGGACTTGCTTTTTTCTGGATTCCTCTCCCTGCCTGTCAGTCTTCTTCTTCATACAACAAAGATATTAAGACTGACATTGCTTCAATAAGTTCTCGGAACAAATTTATCTGCCACGCTTGGTATTATTAAGATAAATTTTCCACTCTCTTATCTTGCGACTGCAAACTTAGAGCTTCTTTATATTTAGAAACCACCGAACGAAGGGGACAGGGAGGATAAAAGCAATAGATTTATGGTAACAAAAGTGAGATTTATGTATTTCTTATTGATGTACATAATGCTTATATTTTCATCATGCGGAGATGATGGAAATGAGGATTGGGAAAATGGAGATAAAAACACTTCGCAAACAGAGTTTAAACTCTCTCCACCGGATTGGTTGATAGGTACATGGAAAAATGGTGATGGACTAGGGATGTTAACATTTCAATGTACTAAAGACAATATAATATATGGATTAGATGGCGCTTCTATGAATTTCGTTAAGCATGCCCAAGAAAGTGCCGCATTTTACAATCAATCCAATCCACCCTTAGGAGATGTAAAATTGTATGAGGAACTACGAGGTAATAATAATTACAAAGTCGTATTAAGCATAACCCAGATGGGGGTTGAGAACAAGATTTTTGTAGAGATATCCAAAATATCATCTACGGAAATATATATTAACACAGAAGAATATAATTCACAAACTAAATTCACCAAGGTAAGATGAGAAAAATACTATATGCGATAGCCTTTTTATTTTTAGTTGTTTCCTACTCCTATTCACAGGGGAGAACACAAGATGTTGTTTATCTAAAGAACGGGAGTGTAATCAGAGGTCTTATCATAGAGCAAGTACCAAACAAATCCATAAAAGTACAGACCAGAGACGAAAGTATCTTTGTCTATCAAATGGATGAGATAGAAAAATTAGGGAAAGAAGAGGATACATCTTATTCGTTTAAGAAAATATTAGGTCCTAAGAGGACTTATGATATTAAAGGGTATCGAGGATTTTTGGATTTGGGATATACTACGGGGGATGATGGATGTATCCAATTTACCACATCTCACGGATACCAATTAAATCCGTATTTCTTCTTCGGTGCGGGAACAGGAGTATCATATTTCACTGATAGTGAATCAGCGTTAATTCCCGTTTTCGCAGATTTACGAGGGAACTTTACCAATGGGCAGATAGTTCCTTTTATAGGATTAAGGATTGGTTATGCCATTGATGTCACTAGCGATTATGGTGGAAATGGTTTTTACTGTAATCCCTTTGTCGGTGTAAAATATATGCTTGGAAAACAATCAGCTGTTAATTTTTCCCTAGGTTATGGGTCACAAGCTAGGAGATATTCTTTTAGAGGGCATTCTTCTAGTAAGAGTATAGACGGATTTAATTTCAAGATAGGTATTGAGTTCTAATTGTAAATATTAATGTTGTAAAAATAAATCTATCGTAATACTATTTTGCGTAATATCAAAAGGAGAGTAATCATGAAACGTATCATATACTTATTAGCGATATCATGTTTCCTACTTATTTCTTGCCACGATGACGATCGTTTTAGTGTCGAAAATGTAGTTGGTAATAATACCTCTATCGTAGGAATGTGGCTTCGAGAAGCAGGCAAAGAACAAATGGTGTATGCGTTCTTTGAAGACGGGACTGGGTATGAAAAAACAACTGATAGAAGAAACAATACTGTTAGCGTAGATGGATTCACATATGAATTTGATCCAAATACGATGAGTATAGTTTTTGATAAGGAGTTTGATAATGCAATATACTCAGAGTGGACCGTGGAAATGAAAGGAAAATCTTATATGATCCTAACACATCACGGGATCTGGGACGCTGGACATGGCTTAACACATGAGGATACTTACTCATTCGAGCTATTCAGAATAATGGATGAGTAGACTAAACAGTAAAATTAAAAGATAATCGGGATTAGATTTAGGCTAGTCCCGCTTTTGTTTTATCATATTTATTAACTTTTAAAAATTACGAGCATGAAAAAAGAAGAAAAGAAATTTGTAACAGAGTATCAAATCAATGGCAAAAAGTATGCCGGTGAAATATGGGCAACCTCATGGGAAGAAGCTGAAAGTTTTATAAAACAAAGAGCTTCTACCGAAAAGGTTGTTGGATTTATTCCTAAAGATTAATCATCTATATCACATCCTAACGATATTATCACCACATGGATGACGGTACCGGCCAAACGGGAAGGGGGATGCCCGATCCTCGTAGGGTTGGTTCCGTCACCCTCACTCCGCCCCTTTCGTTGGTTCCCTCCCATTATCTTCTTACGTCTCATTCTATCGACACAACCCATCTCCTATCCCCACTTCCAGCGTCTCATTTACTTTATTATATTTGCGATATAATTAAAACATAACATATTATGAATAAAAAAAAGTTAAATACATGGGGGGGGGTATTTTAACCCTCAGATAAGGAGGGGGTATGTTTAGGCGCAGGACTTCTTCTTCCGGTAAGATCCACTACCGTATTAATATAGACAAGAGAATGTGTCTTAATCCTGTAGATATATATATTGATGGAGATACATATCAACGTGGTTTTAACGGATCTTATCTTGATATATATCGCGATAAGAAGATAAAAACTATAAGCATAAGAGGACAGGTAGAATATCTAAATCCGAAAAATGAGTACAATATTATTTTAGGCATAAGTGGAGGTATTATAGAAGGAACCCTTACGTATCAATATAATTCGGGTATGCATTGCGAGTTGGCTAATAAGGTGACATACGGGAATAGGATAACTAATTTTGTTCCTGTAACGGTGATAACCGATCCTGGGAAGATTATTAATTTCACTTACAGACCTGAATTAAAGACTCAGGTTTTAGATGAAAGTTATGTAACTTGGGATGGTGATTATGTATTAAACGATAATTGTATAGTAACTGATCTTTGTTCGGGATGTGAATCTTATGCCTATGGGAAAGGTTCTCATGGTAACTATCGAGTAACGGTAAGGATAGTGTAATCCCAAGGGAAGGAGGGAGACCTCGTCCTTCCGGGCCTCCCCCGTCCTACCACCGCCTCCCGTTCTTTTTGGCTTCTCCATGTATTGTCTTTGACCGGATATCAAAAATTCATATCTTTGGAACAAAACTACAATCATGTTTAGAGACACACTACATAAAATCAAGATCTTCTTCTGCGATGACGATATCGAGAAGATATATGTAAGGGATAGTACGGTTATCCGCAACAACGAGATACATAAGATGTATGATGAGATACTTAATGAGCTAGGTGATTTGGCCACTGTCGTGTCTAGAAACTACGTATATGGTAGGATAAAGGACAGGACGGGATTAAGTATCCGTCATATCAGTAGGATAATAAACCATACTAAAGTTGAGGAGATATGATTAAGGATACGATGGAGCGGGATATGATAAATGAGATATCCACGTTGTTCGTAATGATATTCACGTCAGGGTTGATGTTTGTCATGCCGATATTAGATGTAGGGTATAATGATATCATTGTCATAATAGGATTCGGGATAATACTATCTTTTATGTTAACCATAATCCCGATCTTGCTTTCTTACGATATAAGGGATGAAATCATTGAGTTGATTGAGGATCTGGATAACCAGATCGTGGTAGACACTTCGGTATATAAAACGAACCTGCCCTAAGTAATTCCTAGGGCAGATATTAATCTCAATTCGACTTCAAATACGATTCTATTCTATCAGCGGCCTCATTAGGCGTATGTTCATCCCATTCCCATGCCGTATCAAGTTCAGGGATATTAAACAACTCCCAATACTGGTTCTCATAATGATTGGATATCTGTCCAGTTGGCAGTTCTGCCATTACGATAAACCACCCTCCGCCGAAGCATTCCTCTCCATCATAATGCTTATGTGATTTACAGACCTTTATATCGCCTTTGCCCAACTCATTAAAGAAAGCGGCATTGTAAAGCATTCGATATTTATATAGTTCGTTAAATGTATGATATCCGTCGGATACGTTACCCATATCATCTTCATGTAAATATGTTTTCTCAAAAATGTCCTGCTTGCAAGGATAAAACTCCCCGTTTACTCCCTTGATGATGTAATCACCTACATTGGCTTTCATAACACCTTCAAGGGTTTCTATACTACAATCAACAGAAGGAGGTATCCCATTATCAGCGTCACCTTCCCTAATAACTTCTATTTTAACGCTATCACCAGCGAAATCCTTGATCTCATCATTATTAAAGCCTTTCCATTTTACGGCTTCTATCGCAATTGGTTTCTTTACATATCTATTCATAATTTTACGATTTAATATATTATTATCTTTTGATATACCTTTCTATAAGATCTATGGATAATTTAGCGCCCAGCTCTTCCTCCAACAGGTTAAGGTAGTTCCGGTGCAGGCACCCGCCCCGCTCCACCTCTCTGAAGCCTGCCCCGTCCCGGATCCTGACCAGCCCTTTCCTTGGATCCATGTCGATCAGATCCCGAAGCTCGTTCATGTTCTTAAACCGGTTCTCTATCACCTTAAATACATCGATCTTAGGTTTCTTATCCTTGATCTTTATCTTAACCCTTCCGCTCATGATCACCTCCCCGTGCTTCCGAATCCACCATCGCCTCTATCGGTATATCCGAGGTCATCCAACGACTTCACCTGATCCCATACGATACGTTCCCTCCTACGGATAAGCAATTGAGCTACCTTGTCCCCAACCGAATAAGAAGGATCATCATAACAATCCACACGTCTACATACTACCATAATCTCGCCTCTATATCCTTCGTCAATGGTTCCCGGGGCGTTTTGGATAACAGACTTTGTTTTGGTGATGCTACTACGAGGGCGTATTTCCATCTCATAATCCTCCGGCAATGCTACATGTACACCGGTATGATATATGGTCCTGCCTCCGTCAAGTTCTACATCCTTGACGAACAGATCCATGCAAGCGTCCTCCTTATGGGCGTACTTAGGCAATATCGCTCCTTCTTCCAGCCATATCTTGACCTTACAAGTATCTATATCTTCAAGTAATGATTCTACCTCATTATAACTCATTGGTTGTTCTGACGCCAATGAAATGGCTCTTGCCAATAAATCTTTAATCTTACTCATTTTATCTTGTTTTTAAATTCCTTCCCTTTCGGACATTGTAATTTACATTCCTCGCCACAAGCGGAACAGTTGGGTCTCATTCCGGGCACCCCTCTTCCCCCGTACGGCCAGTAGGCATAATCGCAGACGCTCCAGAACGCCTCCATCGCCCTGATCTTGGCATCGACGGTTATCTTCTCCTTCACCTTTTTCATGCTTTTCCTGAATTCATCTTTCATATCCTTCCCTTCTATTTGTCTGGCTTTACGTCTCTCGTTCCACCAATTGTAGTAGAATTTGTCTGCCATCTTATAAGCTTCGGGGTCAAATTTATCACGATGCAGGATAGGGGCGTCCTTGATCTTTCTCAAATTCCTGCCACAAACATAAGCGAGTCCTGCGTACGGAGGTATGTCCTTAGGATCAACCAACCCATCCGGAACGCAGTAGTAGAAGTAGTTGGGGCGGCCGTACCTGACCCAGTCCCCGGTCTCGTATAGGGCTTGCTTCCGAGCCTCGAACCAGCCTTGCATTACTTGGTGCTTGCCCTCCTTCTCGAAATCCTTGTTATAGTCAGCCAACGAGATCTTCACCTCAACCTCATAAGCGTACATGGATCTGGTTATAGCCAGATAATCAGACTCCCAGTTATAGACATACAAGTTGTTTATAATCCATCTAGGAGATACCAAGAACTGTCTGTTAAGGATATCCAATATCCCTCTCTCAGTATATTCAGCACCTTTATTTGATCGCCGTGTTCCCATCTCCAGTAAGAGGATTATTCCTATATCCTACCGCCATTATAGCATTACCTATCAACATCCTCAACTTATCCATATCTTTATCATGGAACGAGAAAGTGGTTAAGTTATGTGATTCAGTAATCTTATCATAAGACTTTATCATCAACACAGCTACATACTCACCCATCATCTTTCCGTTCATGATATCAAGATCGATTATGCCGTGATCTATTAGATCAACCACATCCCATCCTGATGGTAGATACGTTTTTATCTGATTTATATCCATATAGTTAAATTATTAAATTTTATATAAATATATTTTATACATTTATCATCTCTCATTCATATATGAACGATTTATTAAATACAATATTCATTGTGATAAAAATAAATTAGTTTTAATAGATATCAAGCCATGGCTGACATATCTTAATTTCTTATAAGAGATATTCCTTTCGTTGTTCCCATCTATATCTTTTATTTTAAATTGTCCAGAAAGTCTTCTTGCGTAAATAAAACGCTCTTCTCCTTGAAACATTACCTTATCAAACAGCTTGAACCCGAAAACCTTAAAAGGAGATTGATTCATCCTTTTCTTACCTCCTTTAGGTATTTTCATCTTATGAATCTGTCTGTTATGACGACGAACTAATTTCAGCTTGTAATAATATCCAAGTCTCTCGGAGTCAAAATTCCTTGAAATCACAAAAGCGTCGGATACATGGGATTTTTCAATTCCATGGTTTATACGATCGTGTTTCGTTATATACCCGAAAGTCATCCTTACATTTGGATACAAAGATTTCAACTTGTCATATAATCTCCATTTCATGATACCCATGACGGCTGCGTCACGAAGTGACTTGCCTCTTTTTACCTTCAATTTTATATTCCCTTTATGAAATTCCTTGTGGCATGTCTCGCAAAGTGTTATAAGATTTGAAGGGGAATCTCCTCCAGTCTTACGTGACTCAATATGATGGATATTAAGAATAGGATCTTTTGACTTACCCTTACAATGCTGGCATTTATGCCCGTCTCTCGCAAGGACATACTCCCTTACATTCCAAAAACCTAATTGATCGCCTTCCTGATACTCTTTACCTGATATCTCTGGATTCTTGATCTTTTGAGTATCAAATTGGGCTACCTCGACGATGACACGGGATACCGGCAGGATAGAACACACGTTGTTAATAATACGGATATGGGCATCAATCCTATGTCGTACCGAAGGTGCTACCCATCCTAGACGTTTGCTTTTCACCCTGTTTTCAAAACGAGGCTTCCTATATCTCAACCTATTTCGTCTCGTTCTTCTTGACTCTCTTCTTGTAGACAAAAGTTCTACAATATCATTTCTAAGAATAACCTCACCGCTGTAAAGCTCCTTGCTTTTCGTCGTAGCGGATAAACCAACATGCTTGGTTCCGGCATCGACGCCTAACACAATTTCCTGTTTGTAATCGGATGTCTTGTACGTTAATTTGATGGTAAAAGGACATGTGTTTACAACGACCGCTTTGTTATCTTTTAGCAGTCGTCTAACCTTCCCATGCCTTGTCGTAGGCATCATCGGTTTACCATCTATGTCCTGTACATACACCATTTTACAAACTAATTCAATGTTTATTCAACATAAGTCAGGGTAAAAACCCTGTTAGTACCCATCGCCAATGTTATTGAAGGTTTTGTATAGGCAACACTGGAACCCAAATACGATCCCTGTTTAATCACCTACCTTAGAGCTACGGACTTGGATAAACATCCGTAGGTAACTATATATTCTCCAATAACGTAGCCTCTGTTTCAAGACTTAGGCTAATAACCTGACCGTTTCCGATATATGCAAAACATTAAATATTTTCCAACATTTTACATGTTATTTGAGGTTATACGGGAATATGTTTAAGAAAACACCATGTACCCCAACCACGACTCGAACGTGGATCCCATCTTTAGGGGAGATGTGCTACTTTCCTCTTGAGCTATTGGGGCGTATACCCTGATCCTCACGGACAAGGGTATCAAACAAAATCTAAACTCTAAATCTAATGACAAACTCTATTAATCCAACTGTGGACCCGGCCGGACTTGAACCGACAACCTGCTGGTTATGAGCCAATTGCTCTTACCAATTGAGCTACGGATCCTAAATACACCACATCGGCTTTCACAAGAGGATGTGGATAGGAATTTCTCGAAGTTTATATAGTAACTTTATGAAACTATTGTCCAACATTCTAGCATATAGCACCAATCCTCGAACGGGAACGTCTCCACGCCAGACCTACCCCATCCCGTCCCCCAACTGTTCTGTAGGACGAAGCCGGCCTTGTCCCAGCCGGTGAGGATAACGGCATGACCTCCCAAGTTCTGCCCTTGGCCTTGCCAGAATCGATTACCATAATTATAGCAATACAGACCTATAACCAGAGGCCCATTCAGCATCAAAGCTACCTTAGCCGATACCGGATCTATGATCCTAGCGTAACTGTTTATTTTCTCCCCATCTACGCCTACGTTCTTGATAGACTTGATAGCGTCACGAAGAACCATCCCGTCTTGATCCTTATCCTCTCTCAGATCATATATATCGTAGGGAGAGATCTTAGCCGGTCTTTTAATAGCCCTTATACTCTTTCTCCAGTTAAGTATCTCAGCTAAGCTTACCGCAGCGCAAATAGGAGAAGATCCTTGATCCACTACGCTATCAACGTTATTGACCTTATACTCATCAGGGACAGCCTCATGCTGCATGTTCATAATAGCGTCCCTATCATCTGCTGGCGATGGTATGTAACCTAGTCCGTATTCCATTACTTATCTTTTTTATGGTAATCAATTATCTTGATATTAAACGTATCGGATCTTTGCCTTACCTGTATAGACCCTCTAGCCTTTCCCTTGGCGTCGTATAGGGCGGTGAAGCCAAAGTTATCGACCCGGCCGTCGTCCAGCGTAAACCGCCACTCCTTCCATTGGCCCATCACGGTCCCGGAAGACACTATAGAATCCACTACATAAGATATGTCAGTAGTATCATATTCCGTATAATAGGTTCTTGACGTACTGCATCCGACAACCGCTAAGGTAAATAACGTTAACAAGAAAAACAAGATCTTATTCACTTTTCTTAGATTTTTTACGTTTCTTAGATTTCTTCTTATCCTCCGCCTTATTCTCGACATTTACGTCAATACCGGCATCAGCGACCTCAGAGGCGTTATTTTCAGGTATATCAATATGACCTGAGTTAGGATCCATCTTATCCTCATCAACAACAACCTCATTAGGAACATCGATGTCTAAAATCTCTGCCTCCAGATACTTGATACGATCTGACATAATTTTATTCTGATCCTCAAGTTCCTTATATCTTCTTCTAGCCTCATCGAGTAATTTAGATGATAGTTTATGTTTCTTCTCGATATCCATATAAGCCCGTTTAAGAGTTTCTTTCTCTTTTACCGACTCATTATATAGCTCTCTTGATTTACTAAGCTCATTCCCCATCTTAACTATATGAGAATCCTTGGAATCTATATCCATATCAAGAGAATCGACAAGCGTATCAAGATACTTTATTTTCTCTTCCAATTCCGTTATATTCTTACTGGCATCCTCATAATCCCTTTTTAATCTACTTGAATAGCTAATAGCTTCATCAAGATCCTGTTTTAGAGTATCTATATAACTACTCTTTACTATCTTCAATCCGAACATGTTCATTGCTTTTATAAGTTCTAAAAATATCGGCTTTTATCTTGCCGACTATAATTAACTCAGCTATATGTTTGTCTTTCTCGACTATAGCCATATCCTTACGGACATTAGTGACCCTGATCATGATATTCCCGTTATTAGACGAGACGAACGGTGATCCTACCAAAGTAAGTCCCGTATCTCCGGTAAACGACGGAAGCATCATCAACACCCCTATGGTATTATCCGGGAACGACGCCCATACCCCTGTGTCTATATCAAGGACATCACCCTGTCCTAATGGGAAAGCATTACCCTGCTTGATAGGAATATCCTTACCCAACGAGTTCCATGCTTTCGAGAATCTTACGGAGTTAAGGAAGATCTTCCCCTCTTCCTCCATCATCCCTACCATAGGGTCGCAATTCAATCTAACCTCGTTTTGTTTATCATCTGGCTTCTCCTCAAGCTCATCAAGGTCTCTGGCTGATGTAAACGACTTGCTTTCCAGAAGCTTTTTAATATCCTCAATACTGGCCATTATAATTTGATTATTAAATAAACGATCTTCAGTCCTAACTTAAAATCAGATGTCTTCTCGAACATCTCCCTAAGAGGTAAGATAGTAGCGTCAAGATCTGACGCTACCCATTCTCCATCCTTATAATACATATCCTTTTCCTCGGAATACGCTATACAAGATCGATGCCCTAGGTTCTTCATAACCGTATCTACCTTATTTTGGGTAGGCATCGAGACACGATTCACTTTAGTAGATATATTGAAATTACTCTCCATTAACTTTCTGATTTTTAATTAGTTAATTAAAATGGAAGATCACTGTCGTCTCCAAAAGGAGGATATTGAGGAGGTTGTTGTTGACCTCCAAACAAAGAGGCTTGCGCTTGCTGCGGAGCCTGCTGGTATGATGGAGGAGGCGTTTGCGATGGAGCCTGCGTTGCATATGACGGTGGGGGCGTCTGTGCGGTTGGCGTAGCGCCCATGCTTTGGCTTCTATCCTGTTCCGATTTTTCGTTTTCAGCCTTAAACTTTTCAAGATATTGTTTAAATACTTGAAAAGCGAAAGTGTCTTGAGCCGTATAATCGAATTTCTTGTTACCCATTATATCCGTGCTCTCTACCCTATCAGGCCATCCGTTCTGTCCGTTCTTATAATATTGCTGGATAAGCTCGTCCCTTCCATCTGGAGTTTCCCTAGCGTATGAAATGAAAAAATTACCGGGAGCATATTGATCCCCTTTCTTAGCATGAGCAGGATTTATTACCACCTTACGTTTTAGGTCAATATTAGGCAAGTACCTTACCAGTGACTTCACGTAATTATTAATACCTCCTTTTTGAGTCATCAAAGGAACGTTTATGAAATAATTACCATCCTCATCACTTATCTTTATGGATACGTATTTGGCTTTTATCCCATTGAACTCCACTTCTCGCACATTGATATCAGACAAATAACCTTCGATACCGTTCCAGAATACCCTCCAATAAGAAACGGCTCCGGTCTTCTCGTTTATATGCTCCTCGAAACCTTCCTTTGGTTCTCTTGATGACTGATATAATAATCCGCTACCACTTACTTTAAAGTAATGGTTATTACCACCTGATGAATTTTCTCTAACTCCCATTTTATATATTTTTAAATATTAAACAATAACTGATGATGACAAGAAATACTCGTTCTTATTATCCTCTCCATAAATCTTATTGAAATGAGATTTATGATCATGCTCGATAACCACCCTATTACATGAGACGCTTTTTATAATACCAAGATATCTTCCACATAATACGTTACATATAATATCTTCACCATGATAAGACAAAGAAGCAAGTCTCTCCTTACATGATTTACCGGAAGACGGGTTCTCTGACATAATACCGCATCCTTTATCGGTAAATATCAACTTGCAATGATCGAACTCATTTACCTTAAGATTGTTTTGGAGGGCTTGGACGAGTAGATCCTTATCAAAGACATAGGTACTTGTTTTGACAAAATGCTCGTCCACGAACCTCCAATTTGGATAATTACCCTCAAAATGGGTCTCATACATATCCATATCAGGCGTAGAGAAATAAGTCTTAGTATCGTCCACTTTTATAGACAACATATCCGATGACTTATCGATATGCTTATCAAGCAATATCGCGGATTCGTTCGATACCGGGATAAACATCTTCTCTACCTTATCCTGATTAGGGACAAAATACCTGTAAATAGTATTTCTATCCGTACTTACTATATTAATATTAATATCATCAATATCAATGACCACATTCTCGATGCATGGATAAAAGTCATCTACCTCCGTATAATCGCTGGCTTTGTTAAGAACCGAAACATAATCGCTCATCTTAACCTTAATTCCTCCATCAAGTATCTTATGTACCTGCGGAAATGTATTGATATCAAAAGCCGGACAACTATACTCACCAGAAGCATAGCGGATCGTTATCTGATCTTTTCTATCCGAAAGCAGTATCGTAATCTCGCAATTCTTCTGTTTTTTCATGAACTTAATAAAAGAGCTTGCCTCTACCAAGAAAGAAAAGTTAGAGTCAGCCTCAACCTCCAATCGCTCTATAACACATACCTTGGCATTTACGGAAGTGATATAAGCCAGATTATTGACAATATCTATCTTAATATCCTTATAAAGTGAATTAGATCCGGCGTTCTTAACTACCGTCTCCAATTTGCCCAACTTCTCATTTAATGACTTCGACAAGCATCTTATAAGCATAACGAACAACTTTTTATTACATCGCAAATGTAATCATAATTATATTAATTCAAATACAATAAATACTTAATAGTATTAAAATAATTTAAACTTACGTCTAATATACTCGGCTATAAGCGTAGCATCACACATTCCGTCTTGTATCTTGGTAGGTTGTACTCCTTTCCCTGACCATGGTTTCACGAAAGAGACCGAAGGGAAAAGGCGCATGGCGCATCGGATGGAGGTAGCCTTCGTGTCTAACTTCGCCGCCGTATACACCCGATCGGCTGTCGTATGAAGCTCCTTCTGCCATGTCTTTGGCTGTACCTCCTCGAACATGAACCTAACATCAGGGTGCGATCCGTATCGTTCCATCATCTCCACCATCATAGCGAATAGGGCGTTCGGTTCCCGGCGTCTCCCGCCAAAGGTGAAGTTGCTGGCGGCCGAGCTGTTGTGGATGCTGTGGACGTCCTCGACGGCGATCGCCAGCGTCCCGCCTCCCTTTTCTTGGATCTTGTCAGCGGCATCGAGGAAGAAACCTGATATAGCCCTAAGATCTATATCTCCCTTAGCCGATATCCTTGGAGTCATAATTACCTTAATATCTCCGTTCTCCGGTATCATGGACAATCCTCCGGTCTCTATACCCGGGTCTATTCCTATAACTACATTCATATCAAGAGCAATATTGAATTATTAATTTATCCTCATTAATATCTTTAACCATATCACGCACATCATCCACAGATATACTGTCATATGTGTCATATAAACTCATTATCCCATTAAATCTTGACATTACAAAACATATATAACTATCATAGTAATCATTAATGTTTATCATATCTAGCTTATCATGCAATTTAGCCATTCTTATAACATATTCTATATTGTCATTATTCGCTATACGATGAAAATTATTGATATAATCAATCACACAATCTTTTGTGATATCACATCTACTTGGGCTTACATCAATTATTACGCTAGCTACTATTCTATTCGAAAATTCCATGTATCTTCTATTTACAGAATAACACAATCCATTAGTTCTAAGATAATTAAACATAGAGAAATTATAATTATCGCATATTATAGATCTGTCTCTTATACACATCTGACGCTGCCGACG
>ENA-OZDJ01000008-OZDJ01000008.1-human-gut-metagenome-genome-assembly--contig:-NODE-8-length-34450-cov-8.033144_pt1 | contig 34450 bp, 47 predicted proteins | sample MGYA00245058_ERZ653589 | MGnify/ENA primary metagenome ERZ653589 (study PRJEB26926, sample SAMN06165123) | human gut metagenome | biome: ENVO:00009003; feature: ENVO:2100002; material: ENVO:00002003... | reverse complement strand
AGATGTGTATAAGAGACAGTTCAATTAGTGTAATTGCACAAAAATCTATAATATTCTTTGTGCGTAATTTACTTGCAAAAGATATTGACAAATACTCTTATTGCGTATATAATCAACTTACAGATACGCAATAAGAGTATTTCTGTTTAACACGATAAAGGAGGTGAGATTAGTGCTGTTTTTATACCCAAATATTGAAGCCGAAAGAGCAAGAGCTAATATGACACAAGAAGACCTTGCTAATAAGTTAAAAATTGAACGTAAAAGTTATTATAATTGGCAAACAAAAGGTAATATTCCCATTAATATACTTTTGAGTTTAGCTGATATTTTTAATTGTTCAACCGATTACTTATTAGGAAGAACTAACAATCCTTCTTGTTTCGTAGAAGCTATTAGAAACTAACTTTGCCAAACAGCAGAGAACAGCATAGGAAAGGAGTGATATAGTGGAAATAACAGTAAAAGGTACATCAAAAGAAATTGCTGACCTTGTATTGCAAGTACAAAGTCAGCAAACAAAAGTAACGTCAGTTAATATTTCCAATAGTAACGCCGATGATTTGGTCGTAGAATACAACCATAAAATTCATATGAGTGATAGTGTCGGACGATGTTGATCTTATTTTTACATCTTTTAAAATTATGTAACCATCATTACCAACAATTACAGGTTCGGAATCTGTAGAAGAAATATTTTTTAAGTATTCTTCTTTAGTATTATCGCAAATCTCATATAAAACGCCGCACAAAGAATTTTCATCGTCTATTTCCTGCTCAGACGGGACCTTACCTGAAATGATTCCGGCAGAAGTTGTTAATATCAAGTTGTTTTCTTCTAAACCTTCGACTTCCGGAATACAAGACATAGCTATTATTAAGCTTTTCTTAAGTGATGAATGATTCATATTAATTTCACCTCGCTTTCTGTATATGGTTAGTGAATTGGGGTTCACCACTAAATATAGTATAACATAAAAAGGTCGTGAAATCAATGCACATTAAAGAATTTAGTATAATTTTGAGAGAAAACAGAAAACAAAGAGGAATTTCGCAAAGCGAACTCGCTAAAAAAGCAGGCTTTACAAAAAGAGCTATCCAATACTGGGAGAAAGGAGAAAAAAGCATTTCACTTGAAAACGCTGATAAGTTGTTTAAGGCGTTAGGCGTACAGATTACTATTGGAACTCAATAACAACTCGTAATCGAGTTTAATTTTAAGGAGGAAACAAAATGGCAAGTTTACAACTCATTGACACCAAGGATAAATTCCTGCTCGAGATAGACGGCAAGGAAATCCCGTATGTTACAAGCTATCAGATTACCCGAACAGTAGGCGATGTGGTACTGCTCAAGCTGGCACTCAGCGGCGCCAATGTGGAAAAGGTTGAAATCGCATCAGACAAAATTACAGAGGAGAGCAGGAGGGAATGACATGGCAAGAGAAAAGCCGTTATTTCGAGACAACCTCGACAGGTTAGACATTGCGTTTCCGGATAAGGAAGTTTTGCAGTATCGGGACATCGCAAAGTATCTCGGAAAAAGTTGCGTTACTGTTAAGCGACACTTTCAAAAAGACTATAACAAGAAACTCGGCGGAATCAGCAAGGCAGTCCTTGCAAGTATTTTGAGTTGATTAAAGGAGGCATAACAAATGGCACTCAGACACATTAAAACAAAACGCAGTCTTAAGGATGAGAACAAGCACTTACATAGCTTAGTCAGGCACCTACGGATTGAGCTTGAGAACGCAAGGCTTGACCTTTGCATTAAGAATGACGCAATCAACGGCTACCGCAAGGAGAACATCAAGCTTAGAAAACGCATTAACAGTATGTATGCATATGATGTATGCATATGATGTTTTCGGGGAGAAGGTGAAGAAATGAGCAATAAAAAAAGTGCCTGTGACACCGCGAATGCCACAAGCACAAAGAACAATAAGCCTAATTCAATTATATCCTCTGCAACAAAAAAAATCAAGTTGTGCAACGAAAAAAATCTTAAAGACCGTAAATCTAAAGCAATTCTTGAGCCGGTAAAGAAAATGCTCTGCGAATTTTCAGAGCAGAACGAGGAATTTGCAAGAGCCGTTACGGCTGCAGAAAACCTTGAAAACCTGATTGACGAAGTGGGAAAGAAGCTCCCCGCTGCAGTTTCCGACCTTGATGTGTATCAGCAGATTGTCGGTAAGATTTTCCCCGGAGCAAAGGTTACTTTCGCAATGCAGATACATATGTCCGAGTATGAGCTTGAAGAGCCTGATGTAGCAGAGCAGAAAACGGATCCGGTTACTCTTGACCTCGGCAATCTTATAGATTGGTAGGTGTCGGTATGATTAAAAATCCCGAATATCTGCTCGAGAATATTCCTGATATTACAGTTGAAAACGAAGAGCAAATAGTGCAGTATTTCCCACAGTATGCCTTTTATGAAAATAAAGGCAGGGACAGATGTGATTGCTTTTGTACAAGCTGTCGTTGCTGGCATCTTAATGAGCCGTTCAGTCTTGCACATAATCAAATTCACATATGCAACCATTGTGGTGAGACCGTCAAAGCAAAGGCTTTGCATTACGGCAGAAAGAAACTTGGAAGAAGTCGCAAGTTTGGATTTTGTTTTGCTCAAAACGGCAGACTGTACATCAGATTTGTAACGGTTTATCAGAGATTTTCGGAAGATATTTACAACGAAAATCCTGTCGAAATGATGCCGCAATATTTTTTTTCAAATGAATATCTGTATGTATATGAACAACACGCAATGCAAAGATTTGCATACAACTGGTACGGCAAATCATTTTATCAGATGAAAACAGACGGAATTATTCCTTCTGCTTCACAGGGCTTAGCGTGGTATTGGGGTCCGTCAGAAAAAACCTTGTATTCAGGCTGGGATTCAACCGTACTTTTAAATCTTGATGTAATAGCTGATACGGATCTTAGATATTCGTGTGCGGATGAGCTTTTAAATAGATGTACGGTCCAAGAGATTCTCAAATGGCTGAACATATATGTAAGGCACAATAATGCAGAATATCTGATTAAAGGCGGTTTTGAGAATGTTGCAAAGCTTTTGATTAACGGCAAACTTTCGCTCAATAAAATTCACTGGAAAGAAACCAATCTTCTTAAAATGCTCGGATGTCATAAGGAGGATATGCACTTTTTCGCAGATTATGATTCAAGGACAATTGAACTTTACCGTAGCGTAATAAAGGAAGAACCGACTATTCATATGGCACATGAGTTCATAAGCAAGCTGTCAAAGCTCGGCATCAATGCTGTAAACGAACTTCACAAAAATAGTCTTACATACAAACAGATTTTGAAGTATGGCAAAAACGATCGGAGAGTAATACTGTGGAGGGATTATCTTGATAGCTGCAAAAAGCTTCCCGAAGGTATAGAAGAAGTAATGCCGGCTCATCTCGAAGAGGCTCACGACAGAACGCTTGAAAAGGTTGCTTTCTATGCAGACAAAACAGAATCGAAGCAGATTGCAAAAATAGCAAAGACACTTACCCCATTACTGATGAGCACAGACAGCCTTATAATGCTTGCCCCAAAAAGCGGTGAAGAAATAATAGCAGAGGGAAGAATATTACAGCATTGCGTCGGCGGATATGTAAGACGGCACGCAAGAGGTGACACGATAATACTTTTTATTCGTCATAAAGATAAACCGAAAATCCCGTTTTTTACGATTGAAGTAAATCCCGAAACATTGGAAATAATGCAGTGCCACGGTTACAAAAATGAGCGTGACAGCGGATTTAAAAAGCCGGATGAAATCAAGAAATTTGAAAAGCAATACGCTGAATTTTTGGAGGATATAAAAAATGTCAGAAATAACAGTAAGCAAACAGCATAAGCAGGCCATTGAACTGCATCAGAAAATTCTTGTCAGCGCAAACCTTGCACAACAGAACATATGGGATATGTGCAACGGACTCAAGACTATGCGTGACAACAAGCTGTATAAGGAGCTTGGCTACACGAATTTTGAGGAGTACTGCGAGAATGAAGTAGGAATGAAACGCAGTAATGCTTATAGATATATTTCTATTGCAGAAAAAATAAGCAAAGAAAATGTCCCAACGTTGGGACATTTTAGTAAATCAAAATTAATGCTCCTTGCTACCATAAGCGAACCCGAACAGGCTGAAATTGCTGAAAAGCTCGACCTTGAGAGCACAACGGTTAAGCAGTTAAAAGCAGAAATTGACAGCCTTAAAGCTGAAAAACAGGAGGCAACCGACAAGAGCATTGACTATTGCAGACAGCTCAATAACGCTAAGAAAGACGCAGACTATTACAAGCAGCAGGCGGACACTTCAAAAGAAAGCTATCGCAATATTGAAAATCAGCTTGCAGAGGAAAAGAACAAAAATTTCAAGCTGACGAATAAAGTTCAGGAGCTTGAAAGCCGCCCTATTGAGGTTGCCGTTGCAGAGCCGAGCGATAATGAGCGCAGACTGAACGAAACCATCAGAGCACTTGAGCGTGAGAACATCAAACGCAATGACGAACTCGAAGCAGAATATCGTGAGAACGAAAAAATCGTAAGGAAACAGCTTGAGGACGAAAAGCAAGAGGCTCTTCGCAGACAGAAAGAGGAGTATGAAGAAAGGCTGAAAAATGTTCAGACTGCCGACGGTACATCAGATGACAAGGATGTCTTTAAGGCGTATTTTTCGATTGCATATGACAGCTTTATCCGTATGCTCGATTTCGCCAAGCAGTCACAGGACAAGGAATTTTTCAAGGGCAAGGTTGAACATTTAATAGAAGCACTTGCCACACAAAACATAAATCTTTAAGGGGGAGCAACAATGAAGCTTTATGAGCTTACTGAAAGCTTTGCTGAATTATTCAGCCAATTTGAAGACATAAACGAATATGAACCCGATACTGACGCAGACGGTCAGCCGATTGACGGCAACGGCGACATTATCGAAGATGTTGAGGCATACAAAGAAAAAATGCTTACAGCGTGGTTTGATACACTCGAGGGCATTGAGGGCGAATTTGACGAGAAAGCAGAAAGCATTGCAGTCTACATCAAACAGCTTAAAGCAGAGGCTAATATACTCAAGTTTGAGAAATCTGCAATCGCTAAGAGGCAGTCGCAGAAAGAGCGAGAGGTTGAAAAACTCGCTGCATATCTTCTTAATGCAATGAAAGCAATCGGCAGGAGCAAGGTAGATATGCCGCACGCAGTTGTATCAATCAGAAACAACGCACCGAGCCTTATTGTTGATGATGAAATTTCATTCATTGAGTGGGCGGAGGAACACAATCTTGCCCACCTTTTAAAGTACAGTATGCCCGAAGTAAAAAAGAATGATGTCAAGGCTCTCTGCAAAAACGGCGAGGCTATCCCGTTTGTGCATATGGAAAGCAAACAGTCGTTGAGTGTTAAGTGAGGTGATATAATGATTAATTTTGATGATGTAAAAAGAGCAAAATCAAAGGCAAGGATAGCTATTACGGGTCCATCAGGCAGCGGTAAAACCTTATCAAGTCTGTATCTTGCTTATGGCATTACCGGTGATTGGACAAAGGTTGCTTTGATTGACACCGAACATGAAAGAGGTCGCTTTTATGCAGACAGAACAGACCTTAAAACAGGTACATTCAAATATGCATCAATGACTCCGCCTTATTCTCCCGATAAGTACATAGATTATGTTAAATCTGCTGCTGAAATTGTAGGTACTGACGGTGTAGTGATTGTTGACAGCTTTTCTCACTGTTGGGATAACGAGGGTGGTGTGCTTGATATAAAGTCACATATTGCTCAACAGCGTGGCAAAAATGATTACACAGCGTGGGACGAAGCAGGTAAGATACAGAATAATCTTGTAAATACAATCCTATCCGTTGACTGTCACACAATTATTACAATGCGTGCAAAAATGGCTTATGCTATGGAGGTAAATGACAGGGGCAAAACTGTACCTGTAAAAATTGGACTTGCACCGGTTCAGCGTGATAATACGGAATACGAATTTGATATGTGCTTTCAGCTTGACCGTTCACATTGTGCATCACTTTCTAAAGATACTACATTTCTTGATGATTGGTCAGGTGTTGTCACTCCGGAACTCGGAAAACAGTTGGGAGAATGGCTCTCAAAGGGTGCGGATTTGCCGAGATGTGCCGACTGCAATAAGGTTATTGTTGCAAGCGGTAAGTTGACGGCTGAGCAGATTATCGAAAAGTCAACAGGAAGATACGGCACAGCACTCTGTATGGGGTGCACTCAAATCAGATATCGAAAAGAACAGGAAGTGAATGCTAATGCAGCTTCGACCGTATCAGAATGACCTTGTTGAACAGGTAAGACAGGCTTGGCGAGAGGGTTACAAAGCTCCTTGCATTGTCCTTGGGTGCGGTGGCGGAAAGTCCTGCATTGTCGCAGAAATTGCAAGACGAACAACTTGGAACGGTAAACGGGTACTGTTCGTTGTTCACAGGAGAGAACTTGTTGATCAAATATTCAGAACCTTTGTCCGCTGGGGTGTGCTTATGGATTTATGTCAGATTGGTATGGTACAAACCTTTACACGCAGGCTTAAAAAACTTCCTAAGCCTGCGTTAATCATTACGGACGAAAATCATCACAGCCTTGCACAAAGCTACAAACGCATTTATGAATATTTTTCAGATGTTCCGAGGGTTGGCGTCACCGCAACACCTATTCGTCTAAACGGTGACGGCTTGGGTGATGTCAACGATAAGCTGATTGTAGGAGTAAGTACCAAGTGGCTCATTGAGCATAACTGCCTTGCCCCGTATGATTACTATGCTCCGAGTGTTGCCGACCTTACAGGACTGCACACCAAAATGGGCGAATATGTCGCCTCCGAGATAGAAAAAGCAATGACTAAAAATACAGTTTTCGGAGATGTAATCAAGTATTACAGACAGCTTGCAGACGGCAAAAAAGCGGTGTGCTATTGTTCAACTGTCAAACACAGTATGGCAACCGCACAGGCATTTTGCGAAGCGGGTATATCCGCAAGGCATATTGACGGAAGTACCCCGAAAGCTCAAAGAGAACAGATTATAAACGAGTTTCGCAGCGGAAAAATTACAATTCTTTGCAATGTGGATTTGATTTCAGAGGGCTTTGATGTGCCCGACTGCGAATGTACAATTCTGCTCCGACCTACTCACAGCCTTACGCTTTACATTCAGCAGTCAATGCGATGTATGCGATACAGACCGAACAAAAGGGCGGTAATCATTGACCATGTGGGCAACTATGCAAGACACGGAATGCCTGACGATGACAGAGTGTGGTCACTTGAAAAACGAGAGAAAAAGAGTGTTAAAAAGCTTGAGGACGAGCAGGCAACAAAGGTCAAGCAATGCCCCGAGTGCTTTTTTACATTCTCTGCACCACCACCGGGGCAGAAAGCCGTATGCCCTCGATGCGGATATGAATTTCCGACAGCAGAACGAAAGGTTGATTTTGATACTGCCGCAGAGCTTATAAAGGTTGAGGGCTTTAAGCTCGATTTCAGTTCACCATCTGATTGCGGCAGCTACAACGATTTACTTGTTTACGCAAAAACACACGGCTATAAGCCCGGCTGGGCGTATTATCAAGCACGAAAGAGAGGATTGATAGCTTGACAGAAGAACACGCTATACAGAATGAAATCCGCCTTGCAATTGCACCGTACTGCGATATTTTTCGTATCAATGTCGGACAGGGTTACACAAAGGATGGACGATATTTCAGCACAGGTGTACCACCGGGGTTTTCTGATTTATTCGGTGTCAGAAAATCAGACGGCAAGGCGGTATTCATTGAGGTTAAAACAGCAAAAGGCAGAGCAACCGAAAAGCAGCATAACTTTTTACAGATGATGAAATTTAACGGTGCGGTAGCAGGAATATGCAGAAGTGCCGATGAAGCAATTAAATTGATTTTGGAGGAATAATCATGGGTTTTAAATCAAACTGGAACGAAGCAACACAGGGCATCTCAATCAAGCCTGAAGGTGATTATGAGTGTATCATTACTAAAGTCGAAGAAAGAGTTACTCAGAACGGCAAAGAAAATTTAAACATTTCAATGGTAATCCGAAACGATGTTGAACAGGGTTACAAAAACGGATATATTTTTAATACCCTTTGGAAACGCAAAGAGCCGACAGAGGCAGACTTGCAGGTCAAGGGATACGGCTACGGTCAGATTATGGCTCTCGGCAAGGCAGCAGGACTGCCCGACGGCAAGGAGTACGAAAGCCTTGAGCAGTTCTGTGGTGAGCTTATCAACAAGCCAATTCGTGCGACTATAAAGCACGAAGAGTACAATGGCAAAATGCAGGAGCGAGTAAGCTGGCTCAATCTGACTAAGTATCCGACAGTAAAGCATACTTTTAAGCAGTCGCAGAGTTCAACGGCGCAGACCTATGCACAGCCACAGCAAAGCTATGCATCTGCACAGCCGACAAATCAAGGCTTTACGGATATGCCGCTTGATGATGATTTACCGTTTTAATTCAGAAAATTTTTTACGGAAATTGCACTAATTTATGCAACTTTTGAATTTTAAGTCGGTACATATGAAATCCATAAGAATCCATAAGGAGGTATAAAATATGGGATTTACAAATTTTAACGATAAATACAGTGCAATTCCGCAGGAATTAAAAGACTATAAAAATTGGGTGTGTTGGCAGGCATACCCTGATCCGAAGTCGCACAGCGGCATTTCTAAGAAGCCCGTCAATCCAAAGACGGGCGGACTTGCCCAGTCAAACAATCCCGACACTTGGTCGGATTTTGAAACCGCTGTCAGGCAGTCGGGCAAGTATTCGGGCATAGGCTTTATGTTCTCAAATTCGCCGTTTTTCGGTGTTGACCTTGACGATATGCCAAACGATATTGAGGACTACCAAAACGGCGGAGCTGACAACATAATCAGCGAGTTCGTGAACACTTTACAGAGCTACACAGAATTTTCGCAGAGCAAAACAGGCGTTCATATAATCTGCAAGGGAACTCTTCCCGAGGGCAGAAGAAAGGCAAAGAATGATTCGGGCGGTTTTGAGATGTACGAGAACGGCAGATTTTTCGTTGTGACAGGAAACTACTGCTCGGAATACGGATACATCAACGATTGTACCGAGAGTGTTAAGCCGTTGCACTCCAAATATCTCGGCAAGACGGCAGAGCCTAAGCCGAACAGGCAGAATATTACGGTCAATTTAAATTCCGTTGATGACATCGTCAGAGCCGCCTGCAGTGCTAAGAACGGCAGTCTTTTCAAGGCTCTGTACAGCGGTGACTTTTCGGCTTACTCATCACAGAGCGAGGCGGATATGGCATTTTGCAATATGCTTGCCTTTTGGTGCGGCTGCGATGCCGAAAAAATGGACGCAATTTTCCGCCAATCGGGTTTAATGCGTGACAAGTGGGACAGAAAGCAGTCAGGCACTACATACGGAGTAATCACCCTGCAAAAAGCAATATCCGGCTGCAGTCAGACCTATAACCCTAAAAAACAAAACGATTATTCGATTTCAATAGGCAACGGCAAGGTTATTCAGACTGTTGACGAAGAAAAAATGCGTGCATATACATTTGACGATATGGGCAACGCAGAAAGGTTTGTTGACCTGTTTGGCGAAAATGTTCGCTACTGCTATACGGAAAAGAAATGGTATTTTTATAATTCAATGAGGTGGAGCGTCGACAATCTCGGTGTTATCTTAAGAATGGCAGATAAGTGCGTTGAGGCTATGAAAGCCGAGGCAAAGCTTTACTTGCAGGCTGATGAAGAGAGCGGCGGAGATATGGTGAAAGCATTTGAAAAGCATATGAAATCAAGCCGTTCAAATAAGTCAAAAAAAGCAATGCTCAACGAAATTGAACATCATCTTCCGATTTTGCCGATACAAATGGACAGATACAAAATGGCACTCAACACGCCAAGCGGAATTATTAATCTGAAAAACGGCGATGTAAAGGCACATAACCCCGAATATTACTTTACAAAGATTACTTCGGTCGATTGCGCCGAAGCTGCCGACTGCCCTCGTTGGCTTGCGTTCCTTGACGATATTTTTGCAGGCGACAAGGACTTAATCAGATACATTCAAAAGGCGGTAGGCTACAGTCTGACAGGCTCAACGGCGGAACAATGTGCATTTTTTCTTTACGGTACAGGTCGAAACGGCAAGAGTACTTTTATTGATGTAATAAGAGATGTTTTCGGCGATTATGCGGCGAATATTCAGCCGGAAACTATTATGGTGAAAAGCTCGCAGAGCAATGCCATAAACAGCGACATTGCACGATTAAAGGGCGCAAGACTTGTTACATCGGTAGAGCCAAATGAGGGTGTGCGGCTGAATGAGGGACTTTTAAAACAGCTTACAGGTGACGATACGGTAACAGCAAGAAAGCTGTACAGTGAGGAATTTGAGTTTAAACCCGAGTTCAAATTATGGATGGCGACAAACCATAAACCTATTATCAGAGGCACAGACACAGGCATTTGGCGAAGAATACATATGATACCGTTCAATGTGCAGATACCCGAGGACAAGGTAGATAAAAACCTTACGCATAAGCTAAAGGCGGAGATGGCAGGGATTTTTAAATGGTGCATTGACGGCTGTCTGATGTGGCAGAGAGAGGGCCTGCAAATGCCCGCCGCTGTATTAAAGAGCGTGAGAGAGTACAGGCGTGAAATGGATGTTATTTCTGCTTTTATCGAGGATAAATGTACTCTTGAGGGCACTGTACAGGCAAGTATGCTGTATGCCGCCTATGCATCGTGGGCAGACAGCAACAACGAATATTGTATGTCAAATACCAAGTTCAGCACCGAACTTGCCAAACGATTTGAGAAGATAAAGGGAAGAAATTACAATTATTTCACCGGTATTTCTATTCGTTCTGAATATTAGTGTGGTGGCTTGAGGAGGGTTTGAGGGGTTTTATAACCTTTCGTATAAGAAAATAAAAATATTATATATATAAAGGGTTATTTAAAAATGGCTTCAACCCACCACAAGCCTCCGCAGGGAGGAATATATGAAACCAAATTTTAAAGACAAAACAGAGTTTGCAAGGCTTGAGGATAAAGCTATTGACGGTCAGCTTGATTATACCGACTATCCGCCTGCCGAATACAAATACTTTTCAAAGCTTGCAAAGGTAGGCTACAACAATCGCCATAAAGGCTGGGATATGATTACTTGCCTGAAGCTTCAACAGGAATTGCAGAGTGAGTACAGACAGTACAACGATGAGAGCGAGGAGTATTTAAGACTGTGTACGAGAATACAGGACAATATAAAGAAATCCGCCGATCTCGTTCGCAAGATGTACAAGCAGGCGGCAACTAAAGACGAAATGCTAAGCCTTGCGTTGCAGACGATAGAGTTATTAACAAATGAGAACGGATTTGTTAAAAGAATAAGCGAAAAGGTAAGGGAGATGAAACAATGAAACAGCAGGCAATCTGCGAATTATGTATGCAAGCATTTGAAAAAAGAAGTGCAAATCAAAAATACTGCACCGAGTGCGGTGTTGAAATGCGAAAGCAACAGCACAGAGAAATTATCAAAAACAGCAAATTAAGAAAAACAGCCGCACGCAATTACAATAAACCCGATACACTTGAAGAAAAATGCAAGAAAATCAATTTGTATAATAAGCGGCACGGCACACACTTAAGCTACGGAGAATATACGGCACTCGAAAGGCTTGGAAGAATTTAAGGAGGATATTATGAGAGAAATATTATTCAGAGGTCAAACTCGCAGATATGGCGAAAAAGTCAGAACTTTAAAGGAGTAAAAATTATGACAAGATATGAACTCGAAAGACATTTAGGGAAATATGTTGAAATCGTACTTTTTGACGGAACGGTGATTGAGGGCATTTTACATAAAACGGGTGAAAAAGCCTTTGAAAATGACGCTAATTTGTCAATACCAAAGTTACGATATTTCTGCACTTGTGGGGATAAGGTTGTTAGTAATTGTGTTTTTAGATTGTCCCACATTAAAAAAATCAGTTACTCTTTGTGACGGTAGAGCGTTTGAAGTCAAACCTGATGTTGTCGCCGATTTCAGGAATATCCCTTTTAAAGATGATACGTTTAATTTAGTAGTATTTGACCCACCGCATCTAATCAAAGTAGGGGATAAATCTTGGTTGGCAAAAAAGTACGGTAAACTTAACCCACATACATATAAAGATGATTTATCTCAAGGGTTTAGGGAATGTTTCAGAATTTTGAAACCATATGGAATTTTGGTTTTTAAATGGAATGAAACGGATGTTAAAACTAACGAGATAATTAAATTATCACAGATACCTCCACTTTTGGGGCATAAAAGTGGAAAACTGAATAAAACACATTGGCTACTTTTTATGAAAAATGGTACTGAAAGTGAGGCAGAAGAATGACATCAAAAGAGACTATGTATAAAGCAATCAATACATACGGTGTTGAAAATCAGATGATAAAGACGATCGAAGAGTTGTCTGAATTGTCGCAGGCTTTGTGTAAAAGCCTTATAAGATTAAATTATACTAAAGAAAAAATATCACTTGAAGATGATTTGAAATCTGTTGATAATATTTTTGAAGAAATGGCAGATGTTGAAATTATGCTTGAACAATGCAAGATAATGTTTCAATGTGATAAAGAAGTGAATAAATGGAACAGAAAAAAGATTGAGAGGCTTGAAAAAAGACTGGAGGGTGAAAATTAATGACACTTGACGAATTAAAAGCTGAAATATCCGAACGCATAGAAAGTGAACAGGACAAGTTGGACAGGCTTAACGACAGAAAAAGTCGAAAGGACAGAAACTATTACATAAGTGAAGGTATGTTGATAGCATTTCAGATTGTTTCAGACTACTTTGACGATTTGGAGGTGATAATTTGACTGCAAAAGAAATCAAAGACATAAACCGAGAAATTACGAGGTTAAAAGCTAAGATTGCACGCATAGCCGCCGAGGCTGACAATACATCGCCTAAGCTGTCGGATTTACCGAGTGCAGGTCAGACCTCGGACAAGGTAGGCAATGCGGTTGTGCAGATTGCAGATATTCAGAGGGAGATACAAAACCTTGAAATCCGCCGAAACGCAGCACTCAACAGCCTCTCCCGTGACGATTTTGTGGAGAACTGTTTGTTTATGCACCTTAGCTTGCGATACAGCTGGGCGAAGATTTTAACTAAGGTTGGCGGTAATAACACAATCGACAGCATAAAGAAAATGTGTTATCGACATCATTGGTGAATTTGTCCCGATGTCCCGAATAGGGGTGATATAATATAAAATGAAGAAATCGATAATAAGAGACATTTTGTAGTTCTTTTTCAAAATAACGGCAGACCGCTCTCGTTGAGGGCGGTTTTGCTTTTGCGGGGTGGAATTAATGTATAAAGATAAATGCGGTACAGGTTACGAAAACAGTACAAGGACGATTTTTGAAGGTGCAGGAGAATATGACACCCCGATTATCGAGCCTACAAAAATTACTGAAAACAAATTCATCGGATTTAACGAAATTTTAAGCAGTAAGCAAAGTGATTGCGGAGTACATTTTTTCCTTGACGATTACCAGTTTCAGAGGTTGTGGAATACACCCGACAGGTACATTGAAAAGCTACAAAATTTTAATTGTGTGTTGTCGCCTGATTTCAGTCTTTACACTGATTATCCGACAGCGTTGCAAATTTATAATCACTATCGCAAACATTGGATAGGTGCATATTTGCAGCTCTACGGTATTGAGGTGATACCTACAATTTGTTGGAGTGATGAAAAGAGTTTTGAATGGTGTTTTGACGGCGAACCTATTGGCGGTACTGTTGCCGTGTCAAGTGTCGGCACACAGAAAAACAAGATTGCCAAAGAACTGTTTTTGAAAGGCTACAAAGAAATGATTGAACGCTTACAGCCTGAAACAATTATCTTCTACGGCAGGGTCCCCGAAGAATGTAAGGGAAACATCATCAACATCAAATCATTTCAGGAAAAATTTAGGAGGTCAAAATAATGGGCGGAAGAGGCGGAAGTTTTAGAGTAATCCCAAAGATCAAAAACCCAGTCGGTATTCCTTCAAATGCTATTACCGAGGATGAATTCCTTAAATTAAAAGGAGTTGGCGATATTTCAAGTGGTTATACGGTTGATAATCTTAGAGGTAACAGAGCTTTGAAAACACAGCGCGGACAGGAAAAGTTTGAGAAAGAGGTCTTGAAAGCTAATGCGGATTATTCAAGTAAGCGTGCGAGTGCAAGAAAGGAATACAAATCTTTGGTAAGTAAGGGTGTGATTAGAGATAAGACACCTACAGAAAGAAGATTAACAACTGCTCACGGGCACCCTGATAATCAATCGACACAAGCCGCAAGGCGATTACTGGCAAAACAAGGAATTGACTGGAAAACAGGCAAGAAAATTAAATCATAATAAATTCAAAAGGGTGTTATAATGGGCGGACGAGGCTCTTCAAGTGGCATAAGTGATAAGGGTAAGAAGTACGGTACGGAATATCACACAGTGTATCAATCAGGCAATATCAAATTTATCAAGATTAACAAGGGCAATATAACACCGCCATTTGAGACTATGACAAAAGGCAGGGTTTATGTTACAGTAAGTAATCAAGATAAACCAAAATCAATAGTTTATTTTGATAAGCATAACAAAAGATATAAACAGGTTGATATTGATCACCCGCATAGAATTAGCGGTAAATGGACTCAGCCCCATACACATAAAGGTTATTTTCACAATGAAAAAGGTACTTTTAAATTGAGTGAAAAAGAGCAGAAAATTGTTGACAAAGTAATTGAAATATGGGAAAATAAAGTTGATAAGTCATAGTAGAGCAGGAGAACGTTCGCTTTGGCTGAACATTGAGTTAAAACCAATTTCCATGTTATTTAGCAAAGCTACTTGGCCTCAATAGATTTTGGTTGCCAAAGATTCACGAAAGACCCCGGTGCAAATCCGGGTGGCTATCAAAGACAGTACAGAAATGTGCTGTCTTTTCTTTTGCTTATTTTACATAAAGAGAGGTGGTGACGGTGGCAAAAGGAAAGTATGAAAAATGGCTTAAAGAAGAAAATTTATTACTGCTTGAGGGTTGGGCAAGGGACGGCTTGACCGATGAGCAGATTGCTAAGAATATGGGTGTTTCATACTCAACGCTAAAAGATTGGAAAAATAAGTATTCGGCTATTTTGGCTGCCCTAAAAAAAGGCAAAGAGGTTGTGGACTATGAAGTTGAAAATGCTTTGTTGTCCTCTGCTCTTGAGGGCAACACTACTGCACAAATATTTTGGCTGAAAAACCGCCGCCCCGACAAGTGGCGGGATAAGCAAAAAGAGGAAACCGACAAGACCGCACTTGACAAGCTCGACAGCATTTTGAAAGAAATCAAAGATGACGCAGAAAGGAGCACAGACAATGCCGTACACGAGTAAGCAAAAGGAATACATAGCAAACGCAACACATCGCTGGAACATTAAAAGCGGTGCGGTGCGTTCGGGCAAAAGTTTTGTTGATGTCACCTGTATTGTGCCTATGCGTATTCGAGAGCGAATAGGTAAAGACGGTTTGTGCTTTATCATCGGAGTGTCAAAGGAAACTATCGAGCGAAATGTACTGCAGCCTATGCGAGAGCGTTACACCTCTGATGTTGTCGGTACGATTAACAGCCGAAACATTGCAAAAGTGTGCGGTGAAGATGTGTATTGTTTGGGTGCGGAAAAGGTCAGTCAGGTTGCTAAAATTCAGGGTGCGTCGGCAAAATATATTTACGGTGATGAGGTTGCAAAGTGGAACGAAGATGTTTTCAATATGCTTAAATCCCGACTTGACAAGCCTTATTCGTGCTTTGACGGCAGTTTAAACCCTGAACACCCAACTCATTGGCTCAAGAAATTCATTGACAGTGACGCAGATATTTATTTGCAGGAATACACGATTTTCGATAATAAATTCTTATCCGAGGAGTTTGTGAAGAACCTTTGCAATGAATATGAGGGCACTATTTTCTATGACCGTCTTATTCTCGGCAAGTGGGTGCGTGCCGAGGGTGCTATTTACCGCCGATTTGCCGATAATCCCAAAAAATTTTACTGTCAAATTACCGACAAAATCAACACGGATTTACCGTACAGGCAGTTTTTGAAGTCGGAACTTGAAGAAGTGACAATCGGCATTGACTTTGGCGGCAATAAATCGGGCCACGCATTTGTGGCGACGGCAAAGACAAGAGGCTACAATAATTTAATAGCGTTGAAAAGCGAACGACACTTCGGTGAATACGACGGAAACGACATTGACAGGCTGGCAATTAATTTTGCACAGTCTGTTTTTGATTTGTGCGGTGTTGTTGACTTTGTGTATTGGGATAACGCCGAAACCGTGCTCGGCAGAGGCATTAAACGAGCGTTTGAAGAACATTTCCCGAATACCATAGTCAGACCCGCACGCAAATACCCCGTACAGGACCGTATTCAATGCCTGTTGCGACTTATGGGCGCTGGCAGATTCTTTTACACTGACGGCTGCGATACGCTTAAAATGGCATTGTGCGAGGCTGTATGGAATGATAAAAAACTTGTTGACGAAAGACTTGACGACGGTTCAACCGACATCGACAGCCTCGACAGTTTTGAATACACATTTGAACGGGATATAAAAAGATTTATAAGGGCGGTGTGAAATGCAATTCATAAATTTTTTGAAAGGAGTGTGGCAGAGAATGTTCCCTCTAAAGGATATTAAACAGGCTTTGGGCGTTAAACTTGCGATTACAGATGATATGATGCAAAGCATTGAAATGTGGCAGAAATGCTTTGCGGGGCAGGCTTTTTGGCTTTCCGACAGCGTTATAAGTTTAAGGCTTGAGCAGGCGATTACAAGAGAGTTTGCAAACATCACGCTTAACGAAATGACCGCAAGCGTAAGCAATGACAAATTGCAGAAAATCTTTGAAACCGCAACGGAAGACCTTAACTCCGAATTGCAGTCGGGCCTTGCAACAGGCGCAATGGTGATTAAACCGTTAGGCGGCGACAAGGTGCAGTATATTTCCGCAAATGCCTTTGTGCCGATTGAATTTGACGCAAGGCATAGGCTTGTAAAAGTCATCTTTCCTGAATTTAAGAAGATCGGCGACAACTATTACACAAGGCTTGAGTATCACAGCCTTGATACCGAAAAGGGATTGACAATTACCAACACTGCTTATGTGTCTGCAAGTGAGGGGCAACTCGGAAGAGAAATTCCGCTTGCGGCAGTTGACGAGTGGGCAAGCCTGCCGAATGCTGTTACATACCCCGCAATGCTCCGCCCTGCTTTCGGTTATTTTCGCACACCGATTAAAAACACGATTGACGGCTCATCTTGCGGTGTTTCTGTCTACGCAAATGACATAAATCTTATTCGTAAAATAGACACACAATTCGGCAGACTTGATTGGGAGTTTGAGAGCGGCGAAAGGGCAATACATGTTGATGCCGCAGCTTTCAAGAAAGAGGGTACTGAAAAACTCAACAAAAGACTTTACAAAGCTGTAGATGTTGACCTCGGAGATAATGAATTGTTCAAAGATTTTTCTCCTGCAATTCGTCAATCTGATATTACGGACGGGCTAAATACATATCTTCGCAGACTTGAATTTTCGGTCGGCCTTGCGTATGGTGACCTATCCGACCCCGACACTGTCGCAAAGACGGCTACGGAGATATTATCGGCTAAGAACCGAAAGTACAACACGGTATCGGCAATTCAGAAACAGCTTAAATATTGTCTTGACGATTTGGTGTATGCTCTCGCCTTTTACAATTCGCTGACAACAAGCGGTTACACATTCGTTTGTGACTTTAAGGACAGTATTCTCACAGATGAACAGACCGAACGCACACAGGATATTCAGGACTTGAGTCTTGGAATTATGCGACCTGATGAGTATCGTATGAAATGGTACGGAGAGGACGAAAAGACAGCAAAAAAGAACCTGCCGCAGTCCTCGGAGGTTGTTGACTGATGTTTACTCCCGAAGTTACAGAGGCAATCCCGATTGCACTCGAGCAAATTTTTGACAGCCTGCAAATGAGCATAATGACGGAAATAGTAAGAATGTTACTTGAAGCTGCGGAGATTATACCGTCAACAGGCTATAAAATGAGCAGATTATACGATTTAGGTACAAGCAAAAAGCGAATCAAAGACATTGTCGCAAGGACACTTAACCTTAGCGATAAAGAAGTTGAAAACATCTTTACAAATATAACGGAAAGCGGATATAACGAGGCGGAGAGTGCTTTTATTGAACAAGGCAAGGAGTTTATACCATATTCAGAAAACGAGCCACTACAGCAATTTGTGAGGGCCGTACAAGAGCAGACACAAAACGAATGTAAAAACATTACACAGTCAATGGGCTTTGCAAAGCGACAGCCTGACGGCAGTTTGGGCTTTACTCCCGTTGCAGACTATTATCAAGAAACACTTGATAAAGCCGTCACGGAAATTGCAAGCGGTGCGAGTGATTATAATACCGTACTCGAAAAAACCGTAACCGAAATGACAAACAGCGGATTGCGTACGGTTGACTATGCAAGCGGTCACAGCAATAGAGTTACCGTTGCGGCAAGGCGTGCGGTGTCAACAGGACTGAATCAGGTTGTGGGCAAAATCAATGAGGAAAACGCCGAAAAACTCGGCACAAATTACTTTGAGGTATCGTGGCACAGTGGAGCAAGGCCGAGCCATCAGGTGTGGCAAGGCAGAGTGTACAGTAAGGAAGAACTCGAGAGCGTGTGCGGACTTGGCACGGTAACAGGACTTTGCGGCGCAAACTGCTATCACTCATATTCGCCTTTCACTCCCGGCATAACTCCACGCACATACACAGATGAACAGCTAGACAAGATGAACGCAGAGGAAAACAAGCCTGTAGAATACAACGGCAAGACATACACAAAGTACGAGGCAACCCAAAGACAGCGCAGACTTGAAACCACAATGCGGGCACAAAGGCAGAAAATAAAATTGCTTGAAGAAGGCGGGGCTGACGAGCAAGCAATAATTAACGCTCGTGCAAGATATGTAAAAACTTCCGATGAATATGTGAACTTCTCAAAAAGCGTCGGACTTTCTCAACAATGGGACAGGGTAACGGTTGGCGGCAGCAACGTTGAGGGTATTACAAAGCCTAAAAAAGCCAGTTCACCGATAGGCGGAATAAAAACTACTTCTTTGCCGATTAAAAACACAGAAAATCATACCTTTAAAGGTAAATTCGGTGTTGAAAAATCGGGCGGTAGTGGTATAATAAAAGAGGAAAATAAAAAGCCTATTACGCCAATAACAGATAAAGCTATCGAGCGAGTGCCGAAAGTTGATATTGCCGGATATTCTGAAGAACAAAGGGTTGAAATTCAAAAACAACATAAGGAACTTTTGAAATTTTCAAAAGAACAAAATGACAATAAAGAAGTTGCATTTGTTTTTCGCGACGGATTGGTTGACTATAAACCATTTACAGGTTCTGATGAAAAAATTGACTTTGGCACATACTTGGAGACAAAAGGAAAAAATTTAACTATTTTACATAATCATCCGAGAAACAGTAGTTATTCTATGAACGATTTGGATGTATTTGCAAATAAAAATGTTAGAACAATTACTATTGTAAAAAACAACGGCACAGTTGAATATTTAACTAAAACCGATGATTTTGACAACAATAGATTTGCTCTTGAGTGTAATAGATTGTATAAGAAGATAGTGGTTAAGGAAACCGATGAGGAAAAAGATAGATTTGTTAAAACTTTGCTAAATAAATCAAAAGCTGGGGTGATTTGGAGTGGAAGAAAATAAATCAAGAAACGCAATTATCGACGGACCTATTGAATTGCAAATAAAATGTATGGAAGAATTTCTTTCTACATTAACAGACGAAGAAAAAGAACGCTCAATGTCGAGTGAATTTGACTACTTGGAAGAAGACTAACCGCTCCTTGTGGGCGGTTTTGTTATGCGTGAATTTAATACAGAGATTAGCACTTAATCAATCAGATTGAGTGCTTTTTTAATACCCAAAATCAGAAAGGCGGTGACAAAATGAAAGTAAAAGTAGTTGTGTCGTTTAACGATAAAATGAACGGTCTTATCAACAGACCTGTCAATGAAGTCTTTGAATGTACCAAAGACCGAGCGAAAAGCCTTATTGACAGAGGTTTTGTTATTGAGGTTGAAGACAACAAAAATAAAGCAGATTAAGCACCCTTGCATTTGATTGCATAGGTGCTTTTATTTTACCCCGCCGTTGGTTTATACGGCTGAATTTCTACCGCAGGCAAAGCGGAATATAAGCTATGCAGAAAGGATTTATATTATGAAGAACATACACACACTTCTCTCTGAAATCGGTATTACGATTCCCGATGAGAAAAAGGCAGAGTTTGACAAGGCGGTGCTTGCAAATTACAAGACTGTTGCAGAGGTTGAAAAAATCACAACCGCAAGAGATAATTACAAATCACAGCTTGAAACAGCACAGACAGCACTTAAAGAGTTTGAGGGCGTAGATGTCGAAAATCTTAAAGGCGAGATTGCAAAGCTCAACACAAACCTTAAAGACAAAGAAACCGAGTATCAGACAAAAATTGCCGATATGGAGTTTAACTCTGTACTTGACGGCGCTATTTCAAAGAGCGGTGCGAGAAACGCAAAGGCGGTTAAGGCTCTGCTTGACCTTGACAGTCTTAAAACATCAAAAAATCAGGCAGACGATATTACTAAGGCTCTTGAAAGCGTGAAATCCGAAAACGGCTATATGTTCGGCTCGGACGAGCCTTTCCAAAATCCTGTGAAAAATACAGGAAATGCAGGCATTAAGTCTAATCCGCTCGCAAGTATGAGGGCGGCAATGGGACTTAGTACAGACGAAAAATAATTAATGAGGTGAAAATTTATGGCAAATTCTATTGCACTTTTTAAAACTTACACTACTTTGCTTGACGAGGTTTACAAGCAGAGTTCACTTACAAGCGAACTTGACGGTGCGTCCGACCTTGCGACAGCGGGCGCAAACTCCAATGAACTTATTATTCCAATGATTTCAATGGACGGACTTGCAAATTATTCCCGTAACAGCGGATATGTTGGCGGCGATGTTACCCTTACTAACGAAACGGTTAAATGTAACTTCGACCGTGGCAGAATGTTTACTGTTGATACAATGGACAATGTAGAAACCGCAGGCGTTGCGTTCGGCAGACTTTCGGGCGAATTTATCCGCACCAAGGTTGTGCCGGAGCTTGACGCATTTCGCTTTGCTGCATACGCAAGTCACGCAGGTATTACCTCTGCCACACCTGCAAACCTTACCACAGGTGCGGCAGTAATCGAGGCACTCCGCAAGGGTACTACTCAGATGGACGAGGACGAAGTTCCGTACGAGCAGCGTTACCTTTACATTACACCAACTCTTTACGGACTTGTGCAGGATTTGGACACAACAAAGTCAAGAGAGGTTCTCAGCAGATTTGCTAAGATTATCACAGTGCCGCAGACACGCTTTTATACAGCGATTGAACAGCTTGACGGCACATCAAGCGGCAAGACCAAGGGCGGCTATCAGAAAGCCACTGCCGCCTCAAACATCAACTTTATGATTATTCATAAGCCTGCGCTTATTCAGTTTACAAAGCACCTTGATACCAAGGTCATCGAACCTGCTGTGAATCAGGATTCGGACGGTTACAAGTTCGGTTACAGAATGGTAGGCATTGCAGATGTTTACGAAAATAAGACAGCGGGCATTTATCTCCACGCTGCCGCTAAGGCTTAAGAAGGTGTTAATATTGACCGTTTACGCTGACGAAAACTATTATAAATCCGAATATCTATGTGGCAGAAAAGCGGTCATTACCTCCGCTTTTGCCTACTACGCAAGAGATGCAACGCTTATTATTAATGCTTACACAGGCTCAAATATTGACGATACAAAAGATATAATCGAGCCTGTGAAACTTTGTTGCTGTGAGGTCGCAGAGCTGATGTATAAAGCCGATAATATGAGCGGCAGTGAGGGCATAACATCAGAAAAAGTCGGAGATGTGTCACGCTCGTATGAAAGCTGTGAGGTTCGCAAAAAGCAACTTACACGATGTGTTAAATCCGCAGTATATAAGTATCTTGCAGACACAGACCTTTTGTACAGAGGTGTTTGATTATGTTTACGGATACTATGATGACCCTTTACAGATTTAACGGCAAAGGGTTTGACAGGCTTATTATTCCGCATTGCCATTGGCAGGAGTGCAAAGCCGCTAACGTACTTAAAAGCGGAATGCAGAACGCTGACGGAATAGCTATATACATTCCGTTAAATGCGCTTGTTCTTGCTCCGAATGATTTTTTATTTCCGAGCAACGGTCTGTTTCCAAACGCTGATATATCCCCTTTGTCCCCCTCTCAAGACATTATTGTAAAAGGTGAGTGTAATTTCATCTTTGATAATTCAAGCGACAGGAGCGTATCAGAGAGCCTAAAAACCTTGCGTGACAAATACGAAATTCACACAGTAATGAGTATTGACCGTTTGCTTTACGGCCCTGCGGATTTACAGCACATCAAAGTATCTGCGAGGTGATTAAATGCTTTTTAATGTGAATCAGCCGTCTGATGTTAGCGGCACTCTTTCTCTCAAGTGGAGCAAGAACTTTGCAGGCAATCTGAATAATAACCTGTTACTTGCTCAAAAAGAGGTTGACGAGGATTGCATTAAGCTGATGAAGCCGTACACACCTTTTAAAATCGGCGTACTCGAAAATTCAGCAACTATACATACCGTTATAGGCAGTGGAGAAATCAAACAGGTTACACCTTATGCAAGGTATCTTTACTATGGCAAAGTGTATGGTCCTAACTATCCGATCGTGCGAGAAAAAGACGGTACGGAGCATATCGTATTCGGACGCTATAGCGGTGACGGCATTATAATCGGTTGGCGAAGTCCTAAAGGCAAGAAAAAACACCCGACAGGCAGAGATATTCAGTACAGCAAGGACAAGCACCCGCTTGCGGGCAAAATGTGGTTTGAGCGAATGAAAGCCGACCGCAAAGGAGATATTCTGCAAGCGGCGGCAAGAAGACTTGGGAGTAATGCAAAATGAATATAATCGAACTTGTAAGGTCCGTTGTGCAGGAGTTTCCGAAAATCGGCGAGCTTGTGCACATTGATTATTCAACAAATAAGGTACAGGATTTTGGACTTTCTCCGACAGGTGACACGCTTGTCAGCGAAGATATTTTAGGAAATCAAATACGCAATCACACCTTTATCCTGTACGCTACCTGTCAGTCGCTCAACGATTATGACCGACTTGTAAACAGTGGAATGTTGCTTGAACTGCAAATGTGGCTTGAACGGCACGCAGAGGGTGACATAGAAGTTGAAGTCGGCGACAACGTTTTATGCGGTGAGCTTAAAAAACTCACTTGCTCAAACGGAATGCTTTACAGCATACCTGACGAAAACAACAACGGCGGTGTGCAGTACCAATTGCAAATCACCGCCCAATACACTATTGAAAATTGAAAGTGAGGAATTATTATGGCAGTATCAACACCCGATATCGGTAAACTCAAAAGAAGTTACCTTTTACATTTTATTGACGCGAGCTTTGGCACAGGCGAAAGTCCAAAGTGGTATCTTATCGGCAAGGACATTGACGATATGTCGGTCGAGCTTAGTCCGGACACAAGCACAGTAAAGAACATTCTTGATGAAACCTCTGTAAATGACAATGGCTACGAGCCTACCCTTGACGCAGGTACATATTACGCAAATACAGGTGACAGCATTTACCCGAAAATCAAGGATATTGCAATGAACCGCCTTACCGGTGATGACTGCAAAACCAAAATTCTTGAAGTGCTCATTGACAAGAAAACAGGCCCTTATGATGCTTGGATTGAGGACTGCATTGTTAAGCCGCAGTCATACGGCGGTGCGCAGGGCGGTGTAAACATTCCGTTTAATGTTACATTTGACGGCAACAGAAAGCAGGGTACAGCGACAATCTCAGATAAGGTACCGACATTTACCGAAACTGTATAAGGAGTGATTCTATGCAGAGTTTGAATTTTAAAACACCCTTAAAAACATATGCAATCAACAATGATGAAAGCACGGTAATCAAGATTAACACCACAGACTACTCACTCGTTGAGCGAATTAACAAGCTGACAGAACGCACCGAAGCGCTTGTGCAGAAGTACAAGAATATGAAACCCGAGGATGTAACCTTTGAAATTTTTCTTGATGTTGACAAGGAAATCCGCAAAGAAATAGACTATGTTCTCGGTGCAGGTGTAAGTCAGGGTGCGTTTGGCGATGTAAATTGCCTTTCAATCTGTGATGATGGCAGTATGATTTTTGAGAACTTTCTCAACTGCGTTGTGCCGGTCATCGTAAGTGACATTGAAAACGCACACGCTCAGCAGAGCAAACATATTGAGAAGTACCTCAATCAAGCAAAGAGGCTTGCAAAGTGATTGGATTACTTCCTACAAGCCTTGAAATAGACGGAGAGCAGTACGAGATTAATTCCGATTTTCGTATTGCTCTCTTGATTTTCGAGGCTTATGCCGACAAAGAGCTAACCTACTGCGAAAAAGCGGCAGTATGCTTGAATTGCTTATACAAGGAAGTTCCAAAGAATGTTGAGGAGGCACTCAAAAAGGCATTGTGGTTTCTTGACGGCGGGGATGTGCCGAAATCGAAAAAAGCTCCAGTCAAAATTATTGATTGGAGCTATGACGAAAGCATTATTTTCCCAGCACTTAACAAGGTTGCAGGCTTTGAAACAAGGATTGCAAGCTATGTGCATTGGTGGACTTTTCTCGGCTATTTCAGCGAGGTTGGCGACGGCTTGCTCTCGCAGGTAATGAACATAAGAGGCAAGCGTGCTAAGGGCAAAAAGCTTGAAAAATGGGAGCGTGATTTTTACAATGAGCACAAAGAGCTTGTTGACATCAAGGAAAAGCTCTCTCCCGAACAGCAAGCAGAACTTGACGCCGAAGAGGATTTTATAAACAATCTTGTATAGGTGTTACATAAAATTATTGTTGACAATACACAAACTTTGTTATATTATGTAACAAAGGAGTGATTTTATGAACAGCAAATTTTACAAAGGTATAACAGTCGTACTATTGATACTTGGTGCAGTCGGAGGAATAGCTTTAGGCGCAGTTTTCCAAAGCGTACATACAAATTTTCTAACTGATACCGTAACCCGCAGTTTTAATTTTACTTTAATGCTTGTATGCTGGGTATCAACAGTATTATTATGCCTGATTTTTGGCGGTATTGCTAAAATACTTGCTTATCTTGAAGAGTTGGGTGCAGGTAAAAGCTCAGTAATCGCCAAAACAACAGATTGGGAATGTCCTAAATGTCATTGTATGAACAAAGCAGAGGCTACCGAATGCTCTAACTGTCATTTGGAACATACCGACAGCCGACAAGCAAAGTTTGTTAGTAATGATAAGTGGGAATGCCCACAATGTCATTGTATAAATTCCTATAATGACATTGCAGAATGTCCTAACTGTCATTGGCGACCATAAAAATAAGCTGACAGTCGCAATCCTTTAATCTATCTTCAATTAAAAAGCCACTCCAAACGGGGTGGCTAAAATTTTTCAAATTTTACAGCGTACATCTTTGGGTGTGCGCTGTTTTTATACCACAAGGGGCCGCATTTTGCTGCGCCCTTAATTTTACAGAAAGGAGTGTGATTACATGGCGGTTGACGGTAGTTTGATTTTTAATACAAAAATCGACACAAGCGGTCTTAACAGCGATATTGCAAGAATCAATAAAGCTATTGAGGCGGCTCAAAAGAAAGCACAGTCGGGTGCAAGGCAGACAGCACAAACTGCTAAAGGGCAGGCTGATAAATCGTCTCAGGCGGCAGAAAACTCAGCAAAGCGTGAAATTACTGCCACACAGGGAAAAGCTGAACAGGCTCAAAACTCGGCAAAGCAAACCGCACAGGCAGCGCAAAAGGTATCAGAATCAGTCGAGCAATCTGCCGAAAATGTTGTTGATAAGGTTGAGAGCACAGCTAATCGCAACACAGAGGCAGTCGGCAAAAGCACAAATGATACTTGCGAAAGCGTTAAGAAATCAGTTTCTATGAGTGCAAAAAAGGCTAAGCAATCATTACAAACAGTCAGAACGGCTGTTGACAGACTGCAAAGCAAGGCGAAAATGATCGGCAGAACGCTGCTTACCGCTTTCGGTACGGCGGCGGTTGTAAGTTTTAGCAAGGAAAGCATAGAGCTTGGCTCAGACCTTGCAGAAGTGCAGAATGTAGTTGATGTTACTTTCAGCCATATGTCTGCAAGTGTGGACGATTGGGCAAAGTCAGCACAAAAATCTTACGGCTTATCCGAAACTATGGCTAAAAAATATGTCGGTACATTCGGCTCTATGGCAGAGGCTTTCGGCTTTACGGAACAGCAAGCATTTAATATGTCAACAGCCTTAACGGCTCTTACGGGTGATGTGGCGTCATTTTACAACATAACGCAAGACGAGGCGTACACAAAGCTGAAATCTGTTTTCAGCGGTGAAACCGAAACGCTCAAAGACCTTGGCATTGTAATGACGCAGAACGCACTTGACAATTACGCAATGGCAAACGGCTGGAGCAAGACAACATCGGAAATGACCGAGGCTGAAAAGGTAACGCTTAGGTATAACTTTGTGCTTGACCAACTCAATAATGCAACAGGTGACTTTACCCGAACGCAAAACAGTTGGGCAAATCAAACGAGAATTTTACAGCTGCAGTTTGACAGTATCAAGGCTACAATCGGTCAAGGCTTGATAAATGCTTTTACTCCGCTGCTTAATTGCATTAATCAGTTTATTTCAAGACTTAGCGTTGCGGCACAGAAGTTTAAAGACTTTACAGCTCAGGTGTTCGGCTATTCTACTGCAACAAGCAATGCGACAAGCTCAGCTGTAAGCGATATGTCAGACCTTGCAAGTCAAGCGGACAGTTCTACATCTGAGATTGAAAAAACATCGGAGGCAGCTGAGGACTTACAGAAAAACCTTGCAGGCTTTGATGAACTCAATGTGATGAGCGACACCTCGGACAACAGCTCAGACACAAGTACGCAAGCGCCAAGCTCTGAAATCAAATCAATGCAAAATGCACTTGAGCAAGCTATGCTTGAAAGCGACAGGCACACAAGAAAGACTATTGACAATATTGTAAATTCGCTTGACAAGGTAAAAACCGCCTGCGTAACGATTAAAAATTCGTGGGCAAAAGTGTGGAATAACGGTACAGGCGAAAAGGTGCTTGGAAATATCAACGCTTTAATTAACACTTTCGTAAGCACAGTAGGTGATATCGCAGAGGCTTTTACAAATGCTTGGGACAAAGCAGGGTTAGGCGACAGCGTTGTACAGTCATTTATCGACAAGTGGAACAGCCTTGTTGAGCTTTTGGATACGGTAGGCGATACATTCAGGCATGTGTGGAATGACGGTAAGGGCGAGAAAATTTGGAGCAATATACTTGAGATTATCCGCAACTGCAATAACTATACTGAAACTCTCAGAACCAAAATTAAAGACGCTTGGGAGAAAAACGATACAGGCAGAAAAATTTGGGAGAGCATATTAGGCATTGTCGAAGATATAACAGGGCTGCTTGATGAAATGTCAGCTGACCGCCTCGAATGGCTTGAGGACCTTGACATTAACCCCGTTGCACAGGCGGTTGAACGCTTGACCGAGGGATTCAGAAATCTGCTCAAGGCTTGCGGAGATAAGCTAAAACAAGCGTACAAGAATGTTTTATTGCCGCTTGCAAAATGGACGATTGAGAAAGCTGTACCGGATTTGTTAAATTTGTTTTCTGAGGCTCTTGAGACAATTTCAGATATAGTTAATAAGATAAGTCCGGATATGTTAAAAGCAGTAGCAACGGGTATTGGCGCTGTTGCCGCAGCAGTTATCGCATTCAAGACAGGTAAGACTATTGCGAGTGGTATAAGTGAAGTCACATCAGCAGTTAAAAACATCAGTTCGGTTATTTCGGCTAACCCTCTGCTTATTATAGCAAGCGCAATAACGGGTATTGTTTCAGCGGTTCAAATTTACAATGAACTAAAATGGAGCAATTCTGAGGCTAAAAAGTTTTGTGATGAAATAGACGATGTGAAAAACAGACTTGAAAATACAACGCAGAAAATTACAGACACAATCAAAAATACATTAGATAAGGTTGACCAGCTCTATGCTGATAATACATTGATTGATGAATATCAGGATAAACTTGAAACCTTAATCAGCAAAGCTGAACTTACTCCCGAAGAACAGTCAGAATTGCAAACTATCGTTACATATTTTAAAGATAATGTTAGCGGCTTTAGCGATACATGGGATAATTATGTCACAATAAGCGATGGGGGTAAGGTTGAGCTGAAAGGTGATTTATCTGAGATACAAGATGAAATCAATAATACGATTGATCAATATCAATTATTAGCTAACAGTTCGGCTTTATCAGAATTACAAACCGAAAATTCTAAATCTATAATTTCAGCAAGAAAAAATCAAAGCGAATTGCTTTCAGAACTTAATTCTAAGCAGACTCAAATTGAAAACAAATTAAAGCAGAGTGGAAAAACTTACAGTTGGCTTATTAACCAGTACGAGAGATATAAAAATAATTCTTTAAAAGCAGATGATAGAATTGACGCAAAAAATAATATTGAAACCGTGTTAGGCAACGGTGGATACGAAGAAATAAATTCTTTAATGAAACTAAAAAATTCATACAATGAATGTACAGCTGGGCTTAACAAGCTAATAATGACACAAGATGATATGTCTGATGTTCAAAAAGTTCTCAAAGGAGATTATTCCGATGCTGTAGCAGTTTTAATGACATACAAAGCTGGAATGATCAGTCTTGAAGATGTACAAAACTCGCAATGGAAAACATTAAACAAACTTGAAGAAGCCGCCAAAGACTCAGGAAAAAACACTGTAATGGGACTTGTTGAGGGTACACAGGAATATCAAGAAGCCCTTGTAAAAAACAGTAACGGACTTGCAAACACTATATTAAGAGAATATGACAGTGCAATGGATATACATTCTCCGTCAAAAGAAATGTATAAGCGTGGACAATATACAGTTTTAGGTCTTGTCAATGGTTTATCTGATACAAGTATAAAGGTACAGAGTGTCATTACCATGATGTTAAAGAATATAAGAAAGGCTTTAGAACCTATAAAAACAATCTTTTCAAATGTTTTTGAACCCTTGTATAACATCATCAAAAAGCCTCTTAACAATGTTTTAACTGGACTTGAAAATTTTATCAATGGCTTTATTTCAGCGTTAAACGGAATGCTAAGCGGTGTGGATACGGTTGCCAACGCTATCGGCAAGCTATTCGGACAGGAATGGCACGCCGGGCAGCTTGATGAGGTGCACATCCCCAAACTTGCTACAGGCACATATGTACCTGCAAATTACGGTGAATTTCTTGCAGTTCTCGGCGATAATAAGCGTGAAGCGGAAGTTGTTTCGCCAATATCAGCGATGAAACAGGCTATGGCTGAGGTGCTTGCGGAGTACGGCGGAACAGGCAACAGCGGAGATATTCACATTACCTTGACTATGCCTGACGGCAGAGTGCTTTTTGAGGCTGTTGCTGATGAGAACAACAAAATCAAGAAACGCACAGGCAGGTCCGCTTTTGCGTAAGGAGGGATAAGATTGAGTGAATTTAAAGGCTATTTAATTAAATTCCCGAAAAACGGCTTGCAGTTTCCACATAAGCTCATAGCTAAAGAAAGTTATCAAGCCACACCTTTACAGCGTACGGAGATTAAAGCTTATCGTGACAGCAACAACCTTTTAAGGCGAGTAACATCACCGAACAACAAAACTAAGATTACATTCAATACCAAGGACGGTCTTACCCTTGCTGAAATGAGAACTATTCGCAGTGTTTTAAACGGTGCTATGTCAAATTCTCAGCAACGCAAGCTCAATGTTGAATATTGGGACGATGAACTCCTTGCTTATCGTACAATGACCGCATATATGCCCGATATTACATACACACCAAAGATAATTACTGCGGATAATATAAAATATTCCGCCTTAACATTTACATTCATTGAATACTAAGAGGTGGTTAATTTGCTTGAAGTTTCAAGTCTGCACAAAAAGCAGACTATTGAAAATCTGATTGAAAATATACTGACAATCTCATTTCCCGACGGTGAATATCCGGATATAACAGAGAAAAATATAGCGAGTGAAAGTATGAGCCTTACACAGTCAATTTGTGACGAAAGTAAATTAAAATTCGGCGGTTGTATTGCTTCTGAATTTGATATTGACCTTGTAAATTCAGACGACAGAATTTTTACAACAGACCTTGTCGGTAAATGGATAAGTGTAAAATTAACGCAGCGTTTTCCGAGCGGAGAAAAGCTGCTGCCATCTGCAAAGCTGTTTTTAGGTACATCACTTTTGCCGGGAGAAACCGTAGCTGCAAAGGAATATTATTTGTTTAGCGGTATTATTGACAGTGCCAAGCTTGACAAGAATAACCGCAATAAGCGACACATTGTCGCTTATGACGCACTCTCTATGTTATATGATATTGACGCAACAAATAAGCTGTTTAATTTATGGAAAACTTATCCAAACGGCTATAAAATCGGCGAATTGGTTGTGCTATGCCTTAACTACAACGGAAAGCATATGATTCAGGTCGAGGATAACAAAGAAATTCTCGACGAAGTAATAAACCAACAGTCAGGGCTTACCGTGCGTGATTTTCCGACATATAATCAGGCGTGGCTTGAAAATTCAGACACGATTACATACGGCGAGATACTAAAAAATTGTTGTGAAATGCTCGGTTTATTCGGTGCTGTTGTGCCGAATAAAGGTAAAGGTGTATTCAGATATATTGAACTTGGCAAAAATACAGAAACGTATGATTTTTACGAAAATCTTTACGGAGAGGAATACGATTGTACAGGTTATAACAGTTTTAATTTTTCGTACGGTTACTCGTTCACCGACAGAAAAGCTAAAACTACCGTTGCAGAATCACAGTGGGGTGAGGATGTTGTAACATATGATTTTACAAAAAATGTAGTTTGTTGGCAAAAAGATGACGGCACAGGCGGTGCTTTAGTTCACAATGTGCAAAATCTTATAAGTGGAAAAACAGGCGAGCGCTTTTATAACTGTTCGTACACACCGCTTGCAGCTACTCTTGACGGCAGGCCTTGGGTGCAGATTGGTGACGGATTAGAAATTGAAAGCTATGTTACTGATTCAAACGGTGATTTTGTCTATGATAACGCAGGACAACCTAAAAAAGAGAAAGTAAAAGCCTATGTGTTGAGCCGTACACTGAGCGGAATTAAAGCTCTGACAGACAGCATAGAGGCAAAGGGGGAATAAATATTATGGCATACACAAAAACAAATTGGGAAGACGCACCGAGCACAGCTACACCACTTTGCGCAGAAAGCCTGAACAAAATCGAAAACGGCATATACGAGAACAGCATAGACATAGCGCTTGCGGATGGCAACATCAACACGCTAAGCGAGAGAATAATTGCGATTAACACAGCCTTATCTGCAAAGGCAGATAAAACCGAGCTTGAAGATGAAATAACAGACATTGACGAAACAGTGACAATGAAGATTAATCTTAAAGCGGATAAGGCGGATACTCTTGCCGGTTACGGAATTACCGATGCTTACGACAAAACATATATAAACAGATCGTTAAACCTTAAGCTTGACAAAAAGCCATTTGATGCTGCGCCTAAAGAGAATAGTCCTAACTATATCACAAGTGGCACCTTATATAACAGCGTTAATACTCTCAATCAAAGTATTGCAACAAAATATAATAGCTCAAATATTGAGAGCGGTACAGGAGAATTATCTCCGGCGCAACCAAGTTATGAGGGCTGTGCGGGAAGATTTGATTATGTGAAAAACGGTAAGGTGGTTACAGTATCGGTAAATATTACAAAACTTATTGCCGATAAATCATACATCCAGATGTCAGGATTGCCTTTCCCAGCAAAAATTGAAAGTAAGTTGTCGTGCTTTGCTGTGTACTCAACTACAAATAAGCTAAGGAATATAAGACTTGATGGCTCGTGGCTCTACATCAGCTCACCGATGGATAAATTTGTTGAAGATGAGAAAATTAATCTTACAATTACATATATCAGACAGTAGGAGGTAAGTTTATGGAACTTAAAGATAAAATTACGCTTGATGCGCTTACCAAGGACAGCGTGAGTGTGTTGAGACAGAAGTTTGTTGTTATCGACGGAAAAGACGTACAGATTGGCGAGAATGTACGTAACGCTTATATGAATCGCGAAGAAGATAAGTTGCTTTTAAAAGAACAGCTTTCTGAAGAATACTACAATGCTATTATGGCTGTATGGGGGGTTTAATATATGTCAAAAATTACTTGCGTTGATATTTCGGAATTTCAGCAAAATATCGACTTCAACAAAATGAAAAATGACGGCATAAAAGCGGTCATAATCAGAGCTGGCTATGGCAGAGAAACATCGCAAAAAGACACAATGTTTGAAAGTCATTACCGTAATGCTAAAGAGGCTGGACTTAAAATCGGTGCCTATTGGTACAGTTATGCTGATAGTGTCGATGATGCAGAAAAAGAAGCAAAAGCCTGCCTTGAGTGTGTTGAAAATAAATATTTCGATATGCCAATTTATTATGATTTGGAAGATTATTCAATGGTTAAACTCGGCAAAACAAAACTTACAGCGATTGCAGAACGCTTCTGCGAAACTATCAAGAAAAGTAACTACAGAGCAGGTATATACGCTAATCTGAATTGGTTTAACAACTGTCTTGATTATGATGAATTGAAGAGAAAATACAGTATTTGGCTTGCACAATATAACTCCGTAAATGAATTAAACTGTGATATTTGGCAGAACAGCTCGACAGGCAAAATCAACGGCTATGGCGGAAATATTGATACTAATGTAATTTACAACGATAACATCTTCGGCAAATCTGAAACAAAGGTTAAAAAGCCAACGCTGACATATAGAGTCTTTGCAGACGGCAAGTGGTACAGCGAGGTCAAGGGCTTGTCAAATGTAGCAGGACGAAAGAAACAAGCTATTTCAGCTATTGCTCTTAAAGTATCAAAAGGTAAAACTCGCTATCGTGTGCACTTGCTTAATGGTGACTGGCTGCCGTGGGTAAACGGCTATGACATCAGCGATAGCGACAATGGTTATGCAGGCATTAAAGGCAAAGTCATTGATGCCGTACAGGTCGAGTTTAGCGGCGTGAGCGACTTCAAGGCTACATACAGAGTGCGTAAGCAGGGTGCAGGCTTTTGGGATTGGCAGCACAACACCGAAAAAAACAGCGAGCAGGACGGCTACGCAGGCGTTATCGGCACAAAGATTGACGGTCTGCAGATTACTTTGACATAATGGAGGGTTAGCTATGAATAATTTTTTAGATTTGGCAAGAATTGAAGTTTCAGAATATGTTTTAGCTCATCTTGATAAATCGGAAGAAATTCCTGATTTTGAAGTGTTTGTCGTGTGGTCTTGTAAAACATTACAAAACTATAAAGCTTTGATAAGTACTTCTCTACCGGATGGTATGTACTACGAAATTACCTATAACGGTGATAAAAACGAGCTTTATTTTGACGCTTATAAAAAGTTTGAAAATAAATGTAAGAAATTGGAGGAATGAAAAATGAAAGACAATATTATTCAGGCTACTGTTTCAGTAGCTATCGGTGCACTTATATCGTATTTTAATATCTTACTTATCCCAATTCTCGTGCTCATCGCTGTAATGCTTATTGATTATATTACAGGATTGACATCTGCGTACAGAAACGGTGAATTAAAAAGTAAAACAGGTTTAATCGGAATACTGAAGAAGGTTAGCTACCTCGTTCTCGTATGCGTGGGCGGTGTTGTTGATTATCTTATCTGCGCAGGACTCACAAGCGTGGGAATTGACTACAGCAGCTACTGCTTTGGATTGATTGTGGCTGTATGGCTTATTATCAATGAGCTTATAAGTATTCTCGAAAATCTGAGTGAGCTTGGAACACCGATTCCACCGTTTTTAGTTAAAATTGTACACAGATTGAAAGACTCGGTTGACAGTAAGACTGATTATGATACCGATAAAAAAGAATAATACATAAGTTTAGCCCCTCGGATACCAAAGTGGTATTTGAGGGGCTTTTACTGTGTAATTTACTGTGTAACTTTATTGATTTTAGCTGATATTGTTTGATACCGAAATTC